>JGI24917J38488_100616_pt1 | contig 39754 bp, 31 predicted proteins | sample LinPfosmplate5_FD_38488 | JGI IMG/M metagenome (IMG submission 38488)
TGCAGGTCGACTCTAGAGGATCCCACAACAGTCCGAGGGAGTAAAAAAAAAGTCATAATAATATATCATTCCACGTTTTTATATTATTATGCTAATCATTCGTCTTTTTGACAATCGTCTTATAGATCCGCTTCTTCTTCCGCTTCTTCTTCCGCTTCTTCTTCCTCATCATCAATCACGGAAGCCTTGTGTAATTTGGTTCTCATTTTCGTTTTCACAATATCTCCGCGCACAGGGTTTTGCTTTTTAAATGTATTCTGAAATTCTTCTTGAATCTCGTCGGATATATCGGCGTCTATTGTTGAAGACACCCCTTTCAAGAACATCTTTTCAATTTTCACCGCGTCTACATTACTCGTCTTTTTGAAAATGAAATAGCGGTTCAAAAACGACAGCGAACGCTCGATAACCGTCATATAGGACGCGTCTTTATAATTCGCCTTTTGTCTAGGATTTTGACGGATTTCGTTCATCATTTCGTCATATAGTTCGCCAAACATTCCCGTATTATTTGGGAATCCTAATTGATGTGCTTCATCTCTTGTAATAAGAACAAATCCATAATTGGAAAAGAGTTCGGTCAAATAGGTGAAATTGACCAAAAACTCGCGCATAGTGTTATTGATGCTTTCTTGATACACATCAATCGCATATCCTATAGAGGTTTCGTCATCGGCAAATCCAGTATCATTATATCGTTTGATGATTTCGCAGATTTTCACCTGATTATCATATTTGTCATAGGAGTTGAATACCGCACTTTCACCATCGCGTTTCTTTGACAACATTTTGAATATGGTGCGACCGTCATAAGCGGTCCCTATAAAGTATCCGTTGATTTTGGTACATTCGGCAACGTTTCGCAGAAACCCGTGTAGTTTTATGGGATTTTCAAAGAAATAGTGAACGGCAAATTGGCAAGAACTTATTTGGAATCCTTGTTCGCCTATTCCATATCGGGCGACTGTCCCCTTCCCAATAATAGCGGGGTCTTTGGTGCCTTTGCCGAAGACGGCGTTGGCGACTTGTTTGTCTTTTTCGCCCGTAAACGCCTTCAACGAACGAATATTCAAACTGGAGTCGCCGACCATAAAGAGGGCACTAGGAATGGCGTGATTGTCTTTGCGGAGGTTCAAATAACGCGCACACGCACCCCGTTTTTTGTTATGAATGTTTTGATGGGAAACATCGACGCCGAATACATAAGACAAACGCGCCGTCGTCCATTTTGCCAAATCGCCCGCCATGCCAACACCATAATCAATAAGCGTATCTTTAGGACTGGAAACGCCCAAAATCATCCGCTTTTTGACATATAAATTGTGAAAATCGCGCATGGCCTGGCTATTGTTGCGTTTATTCGTCTTGTAATAAACGCCTTCTTCTTCCACAATATCGGGTATATCGAGGCCTGTAGTAATCATACTATAAGACACCGGATAATGGATGGAATACCAATTGCTATTGGCGACGCGATACGCATTACCATATTGTCTCTCTCCATTTTTCAGTTTCTGGGTTTTGTCGTGACGGACACGCAAAGGAACCCAGCGCATATTTACAGGACGCTCAATATCATAACGGAATTCGACAATATTGAATTCTTCGAAATACTCGCCTTCTTCCGACATCATATTCATATCTTGAAGCTTGATTTTACAAGTATAAGCATTAATGTCATAAGGGTCGCTTGGAATAAAGAGTTCGGCCTTATAATTCGCCGCGGTTCTATCTTCATATGCCTTTGGAAACTGGTCTTGTAGCATATCTTGGTATGGGTTGATGAAACCGTCGTGTAGTTCATTATATCCACACATGAGTTCGAGTGTTTTGTATTGTTCGATATTTTGGTTGCTAGTCATATTGACGCCTTCTTGAAACACGTGTTGGATTTCGTCGTTGCCCGATTTGTCTTTTTTGACGGTGACCAAGAAATCGATGGTGTTTTGTTCGACGGGTTTCCATTTGAAAGACATTTCCCAAGTGCTACTATTGAGTGGTCCGATTTCATTCGGGACCATACCTCCGACAAACATATTCGCGGGGGTGAATATGAGACCGTCTGTTTCATATTTGAAAAGCCCGTCTTCGACATTTTTCAAAATATTGGAACAGCATTCGAAAATGTTTTTCTCGGGAGTCACCACTTCGAACTGTTTGACTTGAATAAGCATCTTACACGAATATTCCATTTTGGGTTTGGTTTTGGTTATTTGTCCGGTTTTGGCTTCAATCCAAAAAGTTTCGCCTTTTTTGTTTGTTTTCTCTTTCCAATTGAGGATGCGTTTTTCACCGACGATGGACGAAGGTTTCAATTGTTCGACGATTTGCTGTAATAATGGAAGTCGATAATTGTTTGGAAGCGCACCTTCTTCTGTGGGATAAAACTCCTTGTTTCGGACATTCTTCCCTTGAATATAATAAATGTCGAATGCGGCGTACATATTCAACATGTTTCCGTGTTTGTCCTTGCGGATATGTTCACCGTCCAAAATAGTCCCATATATAGTCTTCTCGTCCGTTTTCATTCCGGAAAACATTACGTTGAAATTGTTGTCGATTAAATAGATTTTGCCGTCGCTGTGAATATACAAGAGTTTGCGTTCGCCGTCCGCCTTTTCAGTCACCGTATAATTTTCCAATACACACGCATGTTGCGCCCCTTCTTTCAGAGGCAATATATGATGCCGTTGAAGGGTTATCGAACCAGGTCCAATAAAGGCGAAACTCGAAGAAAACTCGCGCTTGTCGTTGATTTTGATTTTTTTATATTCATATTGTTGCCTTTTCTCATCATTTTCATGTGTTTTTATAATCTTCATATATGAATTCAAGACCATATCCCGTTCACTAAAAGGAATCGGATAAAAACACTGCTGAACACCCGACAATACAATACGAATACATTTGCGCAATACATCCATCAATTTGTCCGGAGTATCATAAGGCGTTCCTGAACCCACTCTCGAGTTGTCGATTTCCAGTTCGATTTCATATGCCTCTGCGTTTTCAAATACACCCGATTCTTGGATTGTATACGTCGGCACAGGCGCATTCGACCCTCCCTTTATTTCGTCTTTTCTATTTCTCGCATATTTTTTGGAAGAACGCACTATAGACAAATCGGCAAATACGGGGAATTCGGAATGTGTGAAACGAACACGGTTGAGCAGACGGAAAGTTTTTTTGCGGTCGCTCCACGTATCAATCGCGGATTTTATGAAGGGGACTTGAGAGTTGAATGTTTGTTCCAGATTATGGGAAACGCGGAAATTCCAGTCCAACATATCGATGGGTTTTTGCCAATTGCCTTGTGCGTCTTTTATCGAACTTTTGCGCGTGAATACGAGTTTTTGTAGATTGGACGAAGGCAAATCTTCGATTTTGCGGAGACTATTGGTTTTACAATATTCCTGTATAAGATCTGTTCCGTTGACTTCGGCGCGGATGTTTGCCATTTTGCGGTCGTTTGTCAGTTCGTCTTGATAACTTATACGCAACATTTGGTTGCCGTTCACATTATCCGTTTGAAACCCGTTTTGAAACAATTCTTTTACAACGTTGTCGTAGTTTATTTTTGATAATACGCGACCGCTATAAGTATTTGTCCCAAACCGCAATTCAAACTCGTTTTCTTTGCCGTCTGTGCGAAAACGCGGATTGCCTGTTGCTAAATACTGCGTTAAGCGGTCATGGAATGCCTTTTTTGCGCCGTCCATTTTTGATTTGTCTTCAGCAAGTATATCGACAATAGATTTCTCCATATGTTTCTCGCTCATAATAATATATATAATAGTATATATTATTTTATATAAGTTCAATTTTATACAAACACACCACAGTGTTCGACTATTGTTGAGTATAATTCGGGTTTTTTCATATGTCCTATAGGATTGTTTGATTTGTGGAAATAGGTTTCATATATGGTTTGTAATTCGCTTTGTTTATAATTCGAAATCGCCTTTAATGGACGCTTTATGGATTCCATTTTGAACATCGAATTCAAATCGATGTCTTCTACATCACCCAGTTCATATACTTGTTTTCTATGAATACGCGGGTTTTTTATTAATATGATTGTTCTATCATAATTGTCGTGATGAATATCATAATATACATTCTTTTCTTTGTTTACTAGTAATATTTGCGCCTTGTAATAAATTGATAATCCGATGACTCCCAATAATGTTGTATTTGACTGTAGTGTCATAAACTCGGAATATATTTCTTGGATTTCGGCCTTTGTGATTTTGTTGTTTCCCGTCTTGAATAAATGGTTATTTGATTTTAAATATGAGATTATCTTTTGCTTTTCATCTAATTCGCTATTACTGTATCTTGAACCAATTTGAGCGTAAGCAACATAACCATATATCTCGATGAATATAGACCAAAATATGGAGTTCCCTTTTATTGATTCTGTTTTATTTTGTTGGGTCTTTGGCTCAGGGACCTTTGACTCAGGGGCCTTTTGTTCGGATGCCTTTGGCTCAGGGACCTTTTGTTCGGACGCCTTTGGCTCAGACGCCTTTGGCTCAGGGACCTTTTGCTCGGACGCCTTTGGCAAAAGAATTTCTATAGAGGAATCATAAAAAAAAGGTTCTAAACATTTCACGTCTTCCGGATGATTCAATACCTTATTCTTATAAAATATCGTATTCATGAATGTATAATTGGAACAGTCTAACAAATGCTCCATCATATTGTCTTATTAATATAAGAAAATATGTTTATGTCCTTTTTCATAGATATCTTACACAAAAAAATTATTATTCAATTCATCTTTTTGTGATTCGGTACTATTCAAAATGGTTTCTTGTTGTTCTACATACGCAACATACCCCCCAATTTCTTGTAAAATATCTTCTTGTAAAAGCGTCATATTAATATAAATACCACTCTTGTTTTCATTAATCGTAACGGATTGGTCTTTTTTTATGATTTTGAGAATTTCGATTTGATGATGTTTCGACCACGATTCAATCGTATTTTTGAGTTGTTCCAGGTCCATATGTCAAATAGAGAATGAAATGTTTATACCGTTTATTCCATATCTACAAGACGTCCTATAGCGCATATGTTATTGTCGTGTAATTCGAAACGCACGCCCAAAATACTCACCTTCATTTTGCTGGTTTCCGTTACAGATTGAAACTTGTGATTGTTGATATGATGGTCCCGAGCGATGAAGATCGTTATAGGTACATTACCCATTTTATCGACAACTTCGGCGTGAATACCCGCTTTCGTAATCGTCTTACACACACATTCGACCATCATACCATCTACAGGATGACATACCATACATTCATACGCAACTTGGAATTCAACGAGTCCAAAAGATACTTTCCCCGATGAATAAGTCAGTATTTTGACGGAATCAGGCCGAACAAAACCGTCAACAATACATTTGCCTTCGGTTTTGGAAACAACAAGTTTTTCCAGATTTTGTTTGATGTTTTTCCCGACTTCCGCAATAGGCACATATATTTTCATATTCAAAATAGAAGGAATGTATGGGTCATATATGATACGTTTGTCAACTTGGTCTTGAACTCCCTTCTTCATAGATATATATAATAATATATATTTATATTTTTCTTTTTCTTTTCGATTTTATGAAATCCGAATATTGGACACATCCATTTCTTGCGCCTGTTCAATTCCGAAAAATATGGCCTTCCCTTTTGGTTCGCTTGTCATATTCTTTTCGTGTATCCACCGCATGAGAACTTCTAAAATTACACATAGTTCCGGTTTCTCTATCGACGTTTCCGCATAAATATTCGGTTCATTCAATACTATACCAATCTTTTTGGCAATAACTGGTTTTGAAGCGTCTTCGCATTTGGCTCCCTTGTTATTCCGTTTTTGCGTCATATCTTTAATCTTGAAGGACATGTCTTTTGATTTGAATAATTGCATGAATCCGATTTCGGTAGGATTAATATTTTCTACTAGGTATGAGAACTTGGATGAACGAAGTGATTCAAAAGCCTTATAGTCGGTATAAGCGCCCTTTACCCAATCCCCTTCGGATTCCACATATAAGACATTTTCTTTGCCATTAAACAATAATAGCGCTCTACTATTCTCGTCTTCATTTATCAATAACAGTTCGTCGAAATACATTTTTATGATTATCTCGGTTCCGGTTTTGACTTCGATGTCATATATATGACTTGCCAGCGTCAATTTGTCCTGTAAAGGCAAATAATCCAGAAAATGATACAATACATATTTGTTGATTAGGTTCTCGGGCATCCCGTGAACAAGCATCAATTCATTCAATACTTTGTTTGCGTGTTTATACCAATTTTTATCCGAAGCCTTTACCTTCAAGTCTTGTTTTTCTAGAATTGAGAACACGTTGTTTGTAATGTCCAATAGAATATCATCATATGACCGTTTTAATAACGACGGTTCTTCTATTGAAGGTTCTCGTTTCAATTGTGAAATTTCATCCAACTTTCGGATTTCTTTCGGCAATTCAAGCTTGATGGATTCATGTTTGAAATCGACCGGAACATTCCGTTCAAATGTCGAAATCGATGGGTCGAGAACCTCGTTTGGCTGGAATGCGTAATATTCGCCTCTTGAAACCAAGTGTCCCGTTCGCCCATATTTATCCAATAATTCTTCGGTTTCACTATTAATAAACCGCGTGAGAGCATAATGGATATGTTCTATAGGATACTTTTTGACAATATTAACGGCGTTTATCAAATGTTCTCGTTTGTATACCATTTTCTCCAAAAACAAATCGCGAATCCTTTTCATAATTGTCTCCGAATTCGTTTTTACAAAGTTCTCTTCTTGAGTGTTTTGAATCATTTCTACTTCTGTTGGAGAACCTTGCGTTTCTGAAGCACTTGTATATGTACAACTGCCCATATAGTCACATAGTTCGGTATATGGTTTGTCGCCTATTTGATATTGGATAGACCCCCCCGATGATAATTCGATTTCTATATTCTGGTTCTCGATCATTTCGGCCAATTTCTCCGCCGTGAAATTCGTTTGTTCTATGTTCAATAAACAATCCACCGATACTTCCTTCATTAATCGGGTTACTTGACCTATTTGGATTGCCTTCTTTTCAGCACTCCTATATACATACATATCGGCGGATTCCTCATCTTCGTCCAATACAACACCGTGTAAATAGATTTCCACATTTCGTTCTTCAAATGGGAGTCCACAGTGGCTGAGATTACGCGCTCCGCGCCCTATAATTTGCTCTATGCGATTCATATTATACCACGGTTCCAATATATGGACTTGCCGGATATTCTTGAAATCCAACCCTTCTGATGCGGCTTTCGAGATTAATACCACTTTGACAAGTTCTCCATTTTTGTTTTCCGAATTTGTTATATATTTGATGTCGTCATTATTATTCTGCGAAAAATGCTTGTCTCCGGATATAATCACATATTTCGCCGGTTTGAATTCGCCTTTTGGCACTTGCGAACGCGGTTTCAAGGTTCTCGAATCGATTTGTTCTTTGGGAGTCTTCAACAAATTTGTTTGATGGGCCTTTGTAGACGCATAACGCGAGAACCCCATGGATTCTAATGCGAGAGTCATGGGAACAATACCGCCGTCAATATATTGCGAATATATCAATACAATACCTTTTGAAGGCCGTCTTAAAATATCACATATATTGGCTATTTTCGAACTGTATTTGCGAATGTTATCTGGGGCGAAGATTTCACCATATCTTTTCATTACGGTTCCATGATAATCAAACTGAAACCGTTTCGGTACGGGTTCTAAAATCGTCTTATACTTCATTATATTAGACAATCCCGTTTTACCGATGATTGATTTGATTATATTTCTGCTTTCTTCTTCTGGAAAGGTCGCCGCTGCGTCGTCGGTCGATTCCAATAATTCGTCCTTTCTTTCGGTTACTGCGTCATCCAAACGCTTGTTTGGATATACCATGATAAGCGATTCTAATGGAGCCAACAATAATGTATATCCGAATTTCTCCATGTTCTCGAATGTCGGCATCAAACGCGTCTTTCCGTTTTTGTCTATCATTTCTGATGATTTCAATCCCAAGTATTTCATTATAAAATGATATCCCATGGCCTGATATTCGCCAATCGTATCTTTGTAAACGGGCGCGTATTTCAAAGGTTCTTCTATAGGAATCTTGTTCATTTGAACTCTCGGATATTCCGTCAAGGTTCTCGTTTGGTCGAATTGCGCGGGATATATCCTATAGGGAAATGTATATGGGTTCTCACCTCGCACATATGAAATGTATCCCGTCAATTTGCGAATAAGCAATTCGCGACCTCCTTCTTTGAATGTCCCGTCACTATTAAACACATTCTCCTCTTTTATCAATCCGCGATTATCATTCGCATTCAACAAATTCGTCAACCATATAATCTCACTATAAGAATTGTATAATGGAGTCGCCGACAATAACAACAAACGCAAGTTATCACTCTTCTTCACTACCTCGTCCAATAATACATATGTCATTTTCGTTTTATTAGAATCACTTATGCGAATATTATGGATTTCGTCTATTATTATTAAACGATTATTGAAATGGAATTTGATTTTCTTTTTGCGTAATTCGGCGCGTTCTTTTTCGTTCAATCCGGCGTCTTCTGGAATATGAATGACTTTTTTTATATAATTTGCGAATTCGCCTTTATCACCCATGAATGTATAATATGTTTTTATGAGGGTGCGGATTTGAGAACTTATGCGTTCTTTGGTTAATCCTTTGAGATTTGTCGGATTGATTTCTTTTAATAATGCGTTGCCTACACATGTATTCAGATTCCAAGTTCCATCGGGTAAGAGTTTTAATTTGCGTTCGTCAAATAGTTGTAATTGGAAATTGTCTTGGACGTTGGGCGAGGCTACTATTATGATTTTCTTTGTGAATCCCATTTGTTTCATATAATCGCGCATTTCTTCGGCGATTCCTATAGCACTACACGTTTTTCCGGACCCTAGACCGTGATACAACAACAAACTATTGTAGGGGGTTTGAAATGACAAAAAGTTTTTTACAAACAATTGATGGGGAAGCAATTCAAAAGGCGCATTACAAAGAATATCGGATTGTTTGCGAATGTCCTCGATTGAACCGTCGTATTTCGTATTTGCGAATTCTTGTCTTTGTGCTATCTTATAACTGAAATTTGGATCGTTTAATGTTGGATACAAATTCGTTGTTGAATATCTTGCGTCTTCTGCCTCCAATTCTTCTTTCTTTAATAAAAAATCATTTCTATTTGATGTATCAATATCCATTTGTTTGGGCGGTTCGAGAACCTCGGGTTCTTTTTCCTCGGGTTCTTTTTCCTCGGGTTCTTTTTCCTCGGGTTCTTTTTCTTCTTCCAATTCCTCTTTTTCCTCGGGTTCTTTTTCCTCGGGTTCTTTTTCCTCGGGTTCTTTTTCCTCGGGTTCTTTTTCTTCTTCCAATTCCTCTTTTTCCTCGGGTTCTTTTTCCTCGGGTTCTTCTTTCAATTCCTCTTTTTCCTCGGGTTCTTTTGATTCCTCTTTTTCATCGGGTTCTCCTTCTTCTTCCAATTCCTCTTTTGGTTCCTTCGATTTGAGAACTTCGTCAACAAAACCCTCATTTTCAGGACTAATCAAAGCATCGATCCCTTGATTTATTAAAGATTCATCTATTGCATCATCCAAAGACACACGATTTTTTTGCGTATATTTCGCAGGTTTCATTTTTTGACCTTTTTCGTCAAATATCACACCCTTCTTTTTATTTCGTAATGATTGTTTGTGTTTTATCAATTCCTCGCTCATTTTCACACATTCACCCGTTTCCGGGTCTTTTCTATAACCTTTGGGACAACGTTTCTTATCCATATATGTAAATCTTTTATTATATATGGATAAAATATTTAGATTGAAATTACACCAATTTACATTTTATAAGACAATTATTCACATTTGTAATGACAACCTTCTTTTCTAAATTGTAATCGCGAATACTATCCAGACATTCCTGAAAAGTTTTCCATTCTAATTTACTAACTTCACTCATATCAAACGATTTGCGTTTCATAATATCACACTCCTTAATCATAGTCAAATAGTATTTGTGTTTATAAGACCTGTAATTCGAACCCATGAATATTTCTTCAAACGGATGTATATTATCTATATTGTATATCTGGTTTTGCGAATATCCGGTTTCTTCCGTAAATTCGCGCATTGCACAATTCACATCGTTTTCACCACTATTCCGACGACCTTTCGGAAATCCCCATTCCGGTTCCGTCCAACCAAATTGTTTGTTTGATATTTCTATCAATTCCTCCAAAGTATAATTTTCTTTTTGACTCGTAACGCCAGACAATACCGCATTATACTTCTCTCGAGACGTATTTTCCTCATTCTTATATTGTTGTGATGAACCATTATCATGCCATATCGATTTCCATAAGATATCGAAATCCTTTTCCAATAATTTCGCCTTTTCGGATAGTGTCATTTGATTTAGTAGGTTCAAAATATATTCTTTGTTATATATCGAATATTTGCCTCGGACAAAATCCATATATCCTAAAGTATCCTTTCGCCGTATCATCAAGTATTTGTATTGGTTCTCCTTTTTATTATATGTAAATGCGATGATTCCTATACTAATAATCGGCAATTTACAATTGCTATACAAATGCCCCAATTTCCCGCAATTGTTACAATAATTATCGTTATTATACATTCAAACTACAATATTATAATCCTATAATTCTATATACTTTTTATGGTTGCTAGTTATGCGGATGAATGTCCGTTTAACCCACAAGTATGGGGTCCGCATTATTGGTTCTTTCTAATGACGATTGCGCTTTCTTATCCTGAAAATGTAAACGCCACAGTAAAACGCAAATATTATGATATGGTGATGAATCTCCCGATTTTCATTCCCAATACAAAAATAGGCAACTCGTTTAGCAATCTATTAGACAAATATCCAGTATCGCCTTATTTAGATAATCGCGATTCATTTGTAAAATGGGTTGTTTTCATACATAATAAAGTGAATGTCTCTTTGGGAAAACGAGAACTTTCGCAAGACAAGGCGCTGAAAACCTATTTCGACCATTATAAACCGAAACCCATTATCATTTCCGAAACCATGAAACAACAAAAACATTTCATCGTATTTTTCTTTATTTTTGCGTGCTTGTTTTTCATTTATTTTTATTGGGAAAAATAAAGATTGTCTAGTATAAATATATATGCGTATCGAAATATTCATCTTTATTGTTACAGCGTTATTAATAGCCAATTTATACACAGATGGTAAATATGTGAATGTCCTATTCAAATATAAAAAATATTATCAAATGGCCGGAATCGCCGTCGGTGGTCTTATCGTATATTATCTCATTAAGAAGAATCCTTTATCGGCAGGTTCCATGCTTTCAACAACAAACGAATATTTGAAATATATGCCTATCGACAAAAACACCAGCTCGATTGTGAAACCCATATTGGATTTTACGGCGAATAATTATGACTATGGAGCCGCGCATCCGCGTATTCATATGGGACAAGAAGAACGCATGAAATCATATGAACGAAAAATCATGACATCGGGTGAGAACCCTACAAGACAAAAAGTCAAACGGTCTGTCAGCGAAACCAAGAAAAAATTCGTGGCTTCTAGACAAGGATGGAAATGTGGCGATTGCCAAGACCAATTGAATGCGTGGTTTGAAGTCGATCACAAAATCCGGTTAGAACACGGTGGGAGCAATCACGTGGATAATCTTGTGGCCCTTTGTCGCGATTGTCACGGTAAAAAAACCACCATAGAAAATTTGTAATTTGTTTTTTGATTTTAATATAAGACCAATATATACGTATGTCATCATCCATCGATATAATTAAAAATATGATTACTGATAATATCCGTTCTGTAGCAATTTATTTTATTATTATTGGTGCTTTGATATATTTGTATTATCAAATGTATTTAGCTTCGAATGACATTACAGCAGGTTCGCGCAGATTCAATTTATATTTAGTTGTTATTGTGATTCCCATTATTCTCATTTTTTACGCTTTGATGAATCTCTCGACTACTCCGACAAATCAGATGTATATGTTGTTGTTTGGGGCCATCATCGCATTCTCTTTTTTCGGTTTATTCTATTTTTTGAGAACAAATATTTCGGAGTATATTTTCAACAGGTATGTGGTTCTCATTTTGACGGTTCTCATTATTTTAATCGGTTTATCCATCATATTTACCATTTTTTCTGGGACTTTACGAAGGCTTGAAGGATGGGTCGGATTTGCTTCGAATCTCATTTTTTTTATTCCTTGTTTAGTATCAGACTTTGTGACGTATTTTTTGAAAGACTTGAAAGAATCTCCTGCGGCGATTGTTGTATTGTTTTTAATCGAAATCGGATTAATTCTCGCATATTTTTTCATGGTTCCGGTTTTGAATACTCAGATTTATCCGGAAAAGACTTATATCTTGAATGATTCTCAATTCTTGAATGAAAAAACGGAATATTCTAAAGATGTTCTACCTGCGAATAATAAATACGCGCTTTCTATGTGGATATATATCAACGCCATGCCTCATAGTAAAACGAGTTATTCAAAAGAGACACCTATTTTCTTTTATGGGGTTGGAAATGATACACCACATATAAAAATTGCTTACGCAAATAATGCTTTGAATAGTGAAGAATTTATTATATATTTACGCGAAAAGAAATATACTATCAAATTACCATTACAAAAATGGAACAATTTTGTCATTAATTATAATACATATGAAGAAAAAGATGAAAATGAAGAAACAATATATAAGACCGAAATCGACCTCTTTGTAAATGGTGTTTTAGAACGGTCTCATAGTATTGATGAGGGTTCAGAACCCGAATCGGGCAATACTCTTACAACAGGTTCTTCGGATGATAAGGCGTTTCAAAATGGTGGATTATATGGCGCAATCAGCAACATTTCATATTATAAAAATCCATTGACTGAAATGGCAATCATAAATGATTACAACTTTTTATCATTAAAGAATCCGCCATTAGATGATATGTAACCGGAATTTCTTCCAAAAACCCCACTAGTAGTTTGATAAATAAAATATACGTGTAATTTATACATGAATTATTTGGTCATTATTTTAGCAATCATTGTAATATTGCTGGCGTATTACATATATACAATCGTATCAGCACCGGCAGTTATTGGTGAAAATATCGATTTATCCGAAGAACCCGTCGTTATCAAAAGTTCGTCAATTTCAAATCCCTATAGCGCCAATTATTGTATAGGTGTATGGGTCTACATATTCAATTTTAGTCAGAACAATCAAATAGACCGCTTCATTCAATATGGAACAAGCGAACATTTGGCACAAGACAGCATGTTTAGTTTGCGAATGGACCAATACAAACCCATATTATATTGCGATGTGTTGGTGAATGATGAGACGATGTCTAAAAAATACAAACCGCAAACCGTCCAAATTACAAATGATATGGATTTATTCCCTTTACAAAAATGGACTTATGTATCCGTGTCTGTTTCCAATTCATTTATTGAGTGTTATATAAATGGCCGATTTGTGACAGCAAGCAAAGTGGATGAAAAGGGGTTGTATGTGTCGGAACCGCCTCCAGGTGCGGATATTGAATCGGGGCCTACATTCCGTTTTGGTGCGCGTGGAACCAAGACAGATAGCGGTGCCGTTCGCACGAACGGTTGTCCTGTAGTATTAACCGGATTGATGAGATGGGACGGGCCCTTAAATGCGGGGGATGTATACAGTCAATATATGAAAGGAAATGGTATGGAACGCAATAGTATTTGGGGACCATCTTATCATATGGATATTAATGTGAAACGCGGGTCAAATAATTATGTATTACCCGTATTCTAAATCAAAAATAAATATATATCAACTATATATATTTAGTATGAGTGATACGATGAATGAGTTTACATCTCCTGATATGGTCGATACGAACGATGCCGGGTTTTTGAATTCAAATGGGATTGTTGCCAAACTCGTCTTTCTAATCATGGTTGTTATTGGATTTGTCGTCGTTTTTTACATTTCTCTAATGATTATGGGATGGTTCAATTCGAGTTCTTCAAATCCGATGTTGATTGACGGTCAAATAAACGGTTCTACATATACGATGGTGTCGCAAAATCCGGCGAATTCGGCGTCCAAATCAATAATGAGGTCAAATAATCAGGCTTCGGGAATTGAATTCACATGGTCGGTATGGTTGAATTATCAGGATTCACCGTCAGAGAAAAAATACAACCCCGTATTTATCAAAGGAGATAATACGAGAACGAATGATTACGGTTCGGTGAATCATGGACCGGGTGTATATTTCGGAAAGAATGGAGATAATCCAAATACATTACATATTTTGATGGATACTGTAACGCATTCGGCGACACAAGTAGAGATTATTGTAATCCCTAACCTCCTTATTGGAACATATTTCCATTTAGGTGTTCGTTGTCAAAATACATTCATCGATGTGTACATTAACGGGACTCTTGTAAAACGGCAAAATCTAGGAAATGCTCCCAAACAGAATTATTATAATGTTCACGTGTGTCCTCATGGAGGGTTCTCGGGAACTCTTTCCAATTTACAATATTTCGACCGCGCCCTTTCAGTTGTGGAATTGAACTCTATTGTTCAGGCAGGTCCTAATATGAGAACCATCGCAGGAACTCCGTTTTCATATGATTCTGTGAATGTAATGTCTACCTCGTGGTACAACAATTTTTTACTATAAATATGTATATACAATATATTCGATTATTGTATATGACAACTACACCGAATGTATGTGATGACCCCGCCTATTTGACCTTATTAGACCAGAAAACGCGGTTTCAACTCCTCAATATTCCTCCTGTCCGATATGACAATCTCGCCAATAATCCATATTTACAAAACTTTACAAAGTTCGATTTGGATATGAGACGAAAAGCAGAAACGCTGAAATACAATCGGGCCACTACAAACAAGTTCTCAAAAAAAGAATTGTATAAACAGGCTATCGCCGGGACACTACAAAATCGGACCTATAGTAATGAATATATTAGTTCGAATTCGGCGAATAATCAGTTGTTCCGTTGTCCGAACAAGAGAACCTTGACAACGGTAAGCGGTGTTCCAGGACCGCCCATTTATTTGTATGAAGACCCGAATGTGCCTTTGTATAATTATTTGAAGGACACGGATGCTGTATATGGGAATTTACCACCAGACGAGAATGCGTATGAAACGACGTGGTCTTATACATCGAATATAGACCAAACAACCGGTCTGGACTATGTTCTCGTTTCCAGTATTTTTATTTTGTATAAGGATGTCGACCGTAGAATTTATGAAATAACGATTCCTATAGGATTAACCTTTTCGGGTTTGACTACGGTTAGTGCGCCTTCGTCGCCTGATCCTATAGAACTATCTACATCTATTACGACCGATTTATTTACTGGTAATGTTTTCTATGGGACGGATATTGTGCTCCTTGATACAAATCTTCAAATAGATGGAACCTCGGCGGTTTCGGTTGTTTTGAATGACAAAATTGGTTCTCAATCCTTCTCTGGGTCTTGCTATCTCGGTCGTTTGACTTTACGTAATGTGGATTTGCTTATCAATAAAGGCTACATATATGATGTCAAATATAAGTCTAATAAGACTGTATTTGATACTATTGATGATACATATATTGACCAATTTTCTTTTCAAATCATATTTAATATTTCCGAAGATTATGGGTTTTTGACGACGAATTGTACTATAAGTGGGGGCGTCGACCCGAACGGGATTGTGCCGATATATATAAGTGATAATGCGTAGATTTATTTTTGCGTCATTTTGTTCAATAAAAAGAGTGCGCTCTCGGTTCTCCATTCAAAATCTTTCCCCCATGAGTCTACGTCGAACTTGGCTTCTGTAGCGCGATTTTCTATATAACTTTTCATATATTGGTATGTTTTACATATCCATTCCATCTTGTTTACATCCATATGTCTATGGTTGTAAATGAATGCGTCCAATATGAATTGCGGATATTGTATGAAAACGTTGTCCAATTCGCAATCGGGGATTTCCAAATAACAAGCGCATTCGTAGATTTTGCGCAAGGTTCTCAATATGTGTCCGTATTTTTCGCAATTTTCATTATATATTTGTTTTTGTAAATACGACGACATCCCGAATTGATTATAACACGTGTTTTTCAACCAATCAAAGTCTATAGGTTGAATACGCAAATAGTGATATATACATCTTTCTTTGCGAAAATCCACCAAGTTCTCCTTCAAGACACATTTTTCTTTTTCAATCGTCGCAGAATCCAAATCTTCAAACGCATATTTGTATATAAGGTCGGTTACATCTGGCGGGATTTCGTCTGCGCGGGATATGGTGTCAAACTCGCGCATGAGTGTTCGTTCTAAATAATCGTCTAAAATAATATCGCTATAAGACCCCCCGCGAACATTTTCGATACCATAAAGCAACATATAATATTTGACTTGTTTATCGATGTCAAATAGATTATCTATTTCCAATCTGGATTCAATATACATGGGTTTGTAGGTTCTCACAAATGGAAAACGCATTTCGGTTTCTAAAAACAGTTGCGATTCTGTCTTGAATATTTCTGTGAATACCGGCAATAGAAACCGTTTTCCACCGTCCAATAGAATCACTAAAATATGCATATGATAATAAATAAAAATGTTTGTTTATTATATTTTCGGGGATAATTAATTTTGTGTTTGTGTAGGATTCATACAAGCGTGTTGTGAAGGAAACACTTGTCCGGACATACATTTGTCTTGTGAGTCAATCGCAACGCATCCGCGAGAACCTCCGTGTTCTCCTACAAGACACCAGTTTTGTTTGTTTCTAGGACCTTGTATCGCACTTGCTGATTGGTCGGGCTCGGCATTATTTGAAAAGAGGGGGCCTTGATTCAGATTGATTGTGTTGGTTTGAGAACCTTTTCCGCTTGCTCTTACAAGAAGTTCTCCTACAGAATCCAAAGTATCATGGGCGATATCGATACCGTATTTGGAAGCATCGGCAACGACGTCGGTGCTCTTGTCTAATAGGGTTCCTGATGCGTACCCTAGATTCGATAATGTTTTAGAAACAATCGGACTAAATATATCGATTAATTTTTGAAGACCGTTACCAAAGATTATGAAGAGATTTATTCCTAAAAGAGATAGAACAAGTATAACGATGAGAATTATAATGAGTATGTTTTTACCAGAATCGGTTGTATCGGGTATAGTAGGTGTGTTCTCCATTATATATTATAATATTACAAAGAAAATATAATATGTTCGTTTAATATTGATTATAATTATATTGCGTTTTTATAAATGGGTTTTGAATCGCTTTTTTTGATTAGTTTAGTTATTACATTCGGGGCAATCGTATTCATTATTTATCATTTCAAACACAATATTAGTATTTTAGAGAAAAAATGCGATACGATGTTTGAGATTATGAATACTTTAGCGCAGGATGTTCAAAAATCCAAAATGATACAACCGCAACAGCAATTTATGGGAGGACTATATAATTTTCAAAGGAATGATTGCGATGGTTCTGAAGACGTCGAAGTGACTTCTATTGAAAATGAAAATGAAAACATTTTTAACAGAGTTGTTGTATCTGACGATGAATCTGAAGATGAAGAAAACGATGAAGAAAATGATGAAGAAAATGATGAAGAAAATGATACTATCAAGGTTATCAACGTTGGAAACGATGCTGATATTGATGTGGAAGATTTAGAAGATAGTCTTATAGAAGAAATAAATCTAGATGGTGACAACGAAGACATCGAAGAAGACGACGATGATGATGTCAAAGAAGAACAAGAAGAACAAGAAGAAGAAAAAGAACAAGATTATAAGAAAATGGATATCAGTTATTTGAGAACCTTGGTAATAACGCGTGGTTTAGCAACCGATACAAAGAAAATGCGCAAAAACGAATTAATCAAACTTTTATCACAAGAATAAAAACTATATAGTGTATATAATGTTCTCATTTGAAAATTACAATTCCGCATATTCTAAAGTAAAAGAAACCATTCCTCAATCAAAATTGGGATATCACGCAAATAATAAATACGCCGGATTTCCACCTCTCATGTCCGACGGTCGAACAATCACGGCGTCATGGCAACCAGAAGCCGTCATGAACGAACATTTGAAAAAAAGCGTGAATGTCGAGACCAATTGGCAATATCGCCAATATATGACCAAAAACGCAAAAGATATTATGAAATACAATTGTCTCGAGTATTCGAATGACGCCGGTTATATCAAACGTTATTCCGACATTAGTTCTGGCAATCATTCCACGCCTTCCTTTTATTCATCTCTATTTGACGAAAACAATCGGGATGGCAAAATGAGCGATTTGAAACAAAATTATCTATCACGAGAACAATTACAATCGCGAATGGTTGCTCCTGAAATCACACAAGAGCAATTGATGCGTATGAAGCTATAAGACCCACCCCATTATAAAATTGATTTATTTTATTATAAATATATCAATTACATCAAAGGAATATGTCTGTTTGTCTAGAACACAACTACGAAATGAATAGTGAACCCATTATTGGAAGTGGTCGCGGGCAACTTCCACCAAAGGTCGGACTGTGTATATTGGTAAAAGACGCCGGAATATGGCAAAAAGGTAAGATTGTTGAATTGAATTGTTTCGACGGGGTCGAGTGCGCACAAGTCCGTCTATTTGACATATGCGAAACGCAGATTTTGGTCGAGGTTGATACTTTGCGTGGAATCGATCCAGAGCATTTCGATTTGCCTTTGGACCCCGATTTCGACTTTATTGACGGAGAACATAATCGCAGTATGATTAAATATGCCTATAAGACTATGCAAAATGATGTCCGCCGATGGGATTATTTGCGAAACTATCCCGGCGAGAGTCTTGTATGGACCGATAATGAGCGCATTCGGGATATCATTTCCCATATAAATTGGGATTATCCCGGAAGTCATAGTGGTGGTTCTTTGTCATTTGTCATGAAGGCACTTGAGCGCATATCTCATATAGGGTTCAACGTGTTTAAAGCGAATTGGATTGCGCATAAGTCGGTTTGTCGTAACGATATTTAGACCAGGGTGTCTATTTGGTATAAAATATGGAATTCTTGTTTATGTTATGAATTATATAAAACTTATATATTGTATATTTTTTTATATAACGAATAAAATTATAGAAAATAAAAATTCTTGGAAAATAAAAATTCTTGGAAAATAAAAATTATAGAAAATAAAATTCTTGGAAAATAAAATTCTTGGAAAATAAAAATTCTTGGAAAATAAAAATTCTTGGAAAATAAAAATTCTTGGAAAATAAAAATTATAGAAAATAAAATTCTTGGAAAATAAAAATTCTTGGAAAATAAAAATTATAGAAAATAAAATTCTTGGAAAATAAAAATTATAGAAAATAAAATTCTTGGAAAATAAAATTCTTGGAAAATAAAAATTATAGAAAATAAAAAAGATAGAAATAAAAAATATAACATATAAAAAATGAAAATCATAAGTTTTGACGTTGGAATCAAAAACATGGCCTATTGTATCTTTGAGACATCTGGCAGCCATCCTTTTCAACTATGTGAGTGGAACGTGGTCTCGTTAGTCGAAACAGCAACCAAACCAAAGGAGTATTGTAATTGTTCGAATAAAACAAAAAATAAAAAGATCCAAGAAATGTTTTCACAAGGTTCTCGAGAACCTACATGTGGAAATATAGGAAAATATAAGAAATGTTCTCAAATCTTTTGTGAGAGACACGCCAAATCACAAAAGGACTGGATTTTTTTACAACCCAAACACGCAATAAAGAAACTAAAGAAAATGAAGGCCGGAGAATTATCAGAAGTCTTGGAAGAACTCCAAATACTACCACAAAAGAACAAAGGAGAATCAATAAAACAAATCGAGGAAAAGAGTCTTGAACCAATAACAAAGGAAAAGACGGTTCAGTGTTCCGATGCCGGGTTAATACCTATAGGAAAATCCATGAAAACAGTATTCAACCAGGTTCTCGAAAATCACAAAGACATTTCGATTGTGTTGATTGAGAACCAGATATCTCCTATCGCAAACCGTATGAAAACAATACAAGGGATGTTGGCCCAATATTTCATAATGCTATATGACCCAATAGACATCGAATTCATATCTTCAGGAAATAAATTGAAAATGTTCTCAAAAAAAGAAATCAAAGATTCGAGAACCCAGAGCCAAATATACAAAACACACAAAAAAGACGGAGTATACCACACATTCCAACTATTAGACAAAAACCCGTGGATTACTGATACGACGGCGGCTTTGAAAGAAAGTAAGAAACAAGACGATTTCGCGGATTGTTTTCTCCAAGGTTTATGGTATTTATCCAAGAATGAATATATAGAAATCGACGCGGAAAATTATTTATTAGTGCGTAGAACTTAAAAATATTTCTTATGAATATAACATAAATGGAAGTCATCGATTTAGGTTTGGATGATTTAGATAGTGTGAAATTAGATTTGAATACAGGACCAACGGCAGAATCTTCCAGTTCGAGTTCTTTAGGAGCAGGAATCGAATTATTGATGAATGAAAAAAAGAAGTCTTCAAATTCCGCCACCACGATTGATTTGGGCGAAATCGACAAATTAGAAACGGAACTGAATGATTTATCGGCGCCATCGGGAGGAAGTGATTCAAATACAAAGTCTCTAGATGGGGGTCTATTTGGCTCTTTTTTTGGAGGGTCAAATGAAATCAAAAAGGAGGGTAGTGAACCGGCGTCCATTCATATAAATGATACACCGAGCGATTCCAAGATTGGACAGGCGACCTCTGATAGTATGGGAAATACGAAAACATGGGACGGGTTCTCAAAAGTGAATGACTTCCAATCGTCGGCCACTCCTAAAACCACATTAAATGAACGCGAAAAGCGCAGAAAAAAGAGACTGATGATAAAAAAAATCGACGAATGGTATGAAAAGGGTCTTATAAAACACAACCCGCATTTCAATATGGATTCCAATTTCGAAGAAGTGGAAGATGAGTATGAGACGGCTCTCGAAGATAAGCGAAAAAAGGACAGTATTAAATTACAGGGGTGGTGGTTTATGACGGCAGTAAACTCGCTTGAATATGCGAATTCGGCGTTCAATCCTTTCGACATCAATTTAGACGGTTGGGGAGAACAAGTAAATGAAGATATCGATTCCTATGAGGAAATCTTCTCCGAATTACACGACAAATATAAGGGTGGAAAACTGTCGCCAGAGATTTCACTCGTATTACGTTTGGGATTTTCCGCTGCGGTAGTCAATTTCACAAACAAGGCTCTATCTTCGGCAACACCCGCATTCAACGATGTCATTAAACAGAGTCCGGAACTAATGAAAATGTTTACGAATGCGACTGTGGATTCGATGTCACAGGCGAGTCCGGGATTCAACTTCGCAAACAATATGATGAATGATTCTACAGGACCGTCGATGAATATGGGACCGCCACCTGCTCCAGTAGAAACGAAATCGATGCCTTTTTCAGGACAACGCCCAGGGAATAATACGAACGCATATCAACAACCTCCGGTTAGACCCGATGTTTCTTTAGGACGTGGTGCTTCGGTTCCTTCTCAAGAGCAACCGCCAAAGCGAAATGAAATGCGTGGACCCCAAACAGAACTGGATTCTATATTGTCCGGATTAAAGACGCGCACGGTGGATGTGCACAAACCTGAACCGGCGATGGAGGATTCGATCATATCGGTTTCTAGTTTGAAGGATATGCAAGAAACCCCTTTACCGAAGCGAACTCGCAGACGCGGATCGGCAAAAAACACGATTTCTCTTGATATCTAAGAGGATTATCGCAAATCATATAATTACATTATAATTATATGACCTTTATAGATTGTATTTCGTTTTGAATTCATCGGCAGTTACTATAGGAATATTATGCTTACGCGCGTATTCGATTTTTGACGATACATCATCTAGCGATTTGACAATCAAATATACAACATCTTTCTTCATCGAATCTTCCATAAGAATGCCGTGTTTTTCCATAAAAGCAATAATTTCTTTATCGCGGATTTTCGACATGACTATTTTTTTATTAGTGAGTTCGTGGTTTTCCACAGATTTTGATTTTTTTGAAAGCGCGCGCGCGGTGAGTTTGTATTCTAAACCACACGATTCCAAGAAATCGATAAAATTAGGAATGTTTTTGACAAACTCGCGGGCGTTTTCTGGACCGATTCCTTCGATTTCTTTCAAAAGACGTTCTTTTTCCAAATCGGGTATTTGACTTTTCAGAATATCGGGATATTTTTTCAAAATAGGTTTCAATTTCTTCTCGCCCAATCCACGACCCATTTTTCCCGAGGCCACCATAACGCCCAATAAATCGGCCTTTAAGACCTTTTCCTGAATGCTCGAATGAACCTTCTCGGCCATTTTCTTTTTAAATCCTTCTAGGTTCTCAAAATCGGCCACAGACATCGCCAAAATATCCGGAATCGTCTTTTTCCCGTTTTGAAACAATTTCTTGATATTCCCCTTTTTCAATCCGTCGACTTCTAATGAAGCAAAAAACATGGCAATATTCTTTTCTTGGACGGTTTCGTCTTCATCGGGGTTCTCCAACATGATGTCCACGTGGGTCTTATTCCATATATAGGGCGAATCTGGCATTTTCGCCCGCTCAGCAGGCGTAGTAACGGATTTGATGTATGGGATCACATCGCCAGAACGCACCATCATAATGACCGCACCGATACCTATTTTATTGTCTTCTATGAATTTGGCGTTGAATCCTGTAGCATATTCAATCCGCACACCCACTAATTGTATAGGTTCAATCCTAACACGCGGTTTCAAATAACCGTCTTTGCTTGCTTCCCATACAACATCTACGACTTTGGCTTCGGCACTTTGGTCCGATAACAACATCTTAAAGGCAAATGCGTGTTTTGGGTTCCCGCTAGTTCTCGGAACAATCTCGTCGTTTGTCACGATGACTCCGTCAATCTCATATTCATAATTCTCGCGCCAATCCACCAAAGTATCCGACAAGGTTTCGTTTGTCAATACACATGGTTCTATTTTATTTTGGACGACCTTAATCGAATCCATTTTTTCGAGAACCTTCATTTGATCGCTCGGTTTCATTTGAGGTTGTATTATTTCATAGGTTAAAAAATCCAAATGTTTTGCTTTTTCGTCGGCAGATTTACGATTGATGATGCCGGATACGAGATTTCGCGCATTCGCAAAAGTGGAAGAATAATGGGTTTGGAAGATATGTTTCGAAATAATAAACTCGCCACGAATGGCGAAACCGCGGTCCATTATAGGCAGTTTGAGAACCTTGATAAGATGCGAGACATCTTGTCCTATGAGACCATTTCCGCGGGTATATAAACTATGTTTTCCGTTTGCGTCACAAACATACATTCCGGAAACGCCGTCTAATTTACAAGACAATACATAAGGACCCCTATAGGACTCCATCCATGAAGGTAGAGCACCGGAATCGGGTTTGATTTTATCCATAGAAGCCATTTCAAATGGGAGTTGAACTTTGTTTTTGCCTTGAATGGGCGCTCCGATTTCTTCTGCGACTGTGTTTCCTGGATATTTCGTTTGTATGAATTCTTTGATAATATCAAATTCGTTGTCGGTTAATAGGGGGGTTTTGTTGTAATATGCGTCATTTGCGTTTTTCAGCATGTTCTCGAGGTCTTGTATGGTTAATTGTTCTAATATGGTAATGCCTTTGGTCTTATATAATTGGATATAGTCGGTTGATTCTTGTTTTTTTGCCATGGGTTTTATAGGACTACTGTGTTTAAGCGATTTGGATTTGGAATTGGATTTGGATTTGGATTTATTGCCTGATTTCTTTTTTCTCGTACATTTACCATTTACACAATTGTTATTCGCACATTCCTTATGCGTTATACAAGATTCTCCTATTTTCGATTTTGGAGGCATATATATTAAAAAAGATATTTTTATCAATCTACTAACCTTACCAAAAACATTCAAAACCTACCAAAACATTCGGAAAGTGTTTTCACACCATTTTGTTGATTGTAAATCTTTGTCAGACATTTTTCAAACAATAAACTTTTGATTTTCGCTGAAGTATATTTTTCTCTCTTTTTCATAAATAATTCTAAATCATCGCCAGATTCTTGCGAAATTTTTTCTAATTCGCGTTTATATGCTTTTATGGCTGCCGGTTTCTTTTGCGCCTCCCATATTTGTTCTATTGCTAATCCAAATAATTGTTGTAATGGTTTCATCAACTGATTCGTAATATAATGATTGTAATCGATCTTGATTTTATTTTCTATAATAAATTCCGGGGTTTCTATTTTATCCCCTTGTAATTTAGCGCCTTTATTTACAACATACAAATACTTCATCCTATCACCCGGTTTCGGTTTGTTTCCTGGGTCTCGTTGTCCTATACGGTCTGCCAACACACGATGGGCTATTTGCTGCGGGTTTTTATAATCACCCCGCAAAGCCTTTGTTATCGAAAGTTTATCCATCGGATATTTCCCCTTTGTAAGCTCATCCAAAGACGAGTTCAAGAAATTGATTGCCGGTTGGACGCTCGTATTGTTCATCAAACAGTCCAATACACCGCCATATACATCTTTGACTAAATCGCAATTATCGCGCCGTTTCAAGACTAATCCCATATATTTCAATTTCCCCTTATTTGGGTCTTCTTCATACAACATACCCACATACCTCTTTTTGGATAATAACAAGAAAGGCATCAGAGTTTTTTCATATTCCAAATCCATAGGTGGTTTCAAATATTGACTACATAAATGACCGGCGTCTTGCGCTATTTCTATCGTAATTTCTAGCGCCTTTTTACCTCGGATTTTTTCCTTTGTGACAGGGTCTTCCAAATTGAATGTGAAGAATACTGAATCGGTATCACCATATACATATTCCGCCTTCGTAAGAACGGTGCCGTGCGATTTCGTCTCATATAACAGATTCCCATACACTTCTTCTATAATACGTTTGGCGTAAATAATCATCATGCGTCCTGTTGCCGTTGTAGATGCCGCCACATCTTGTTCAAAGAATGTGGATGTCCTTGCGCCACATTGTCCATACAACGAATTTGCCGTTACTTTATAACCGAGCTGCCTTTTATCCAAAATATTCTTCATAAAAGGGTCTTCTTCGACTTTCTGCTTTTTCCTTGTAGCTGACCTAGCGGCCAAGAGTTCTTCCAAAATAGATGGCATGATGGATTTCTTATTATCGGGCAATTGCGCCCATCGGCAGATTTTCTTGCCTACTTTTGTTTTCACTTCTCGCGCCTTTGGATTATTCTTCGGACGCAAATATTTGTAAGTGTCAAACTCGATATTGATGTATTCATATTCCGGCAAATTGTCATATATGTATTTCCCCGTCTTGTCCTTTTCTCCTGTTTCTCTTATAAGATTCCCTTGAAGATCGTATTCCCTCGTCCACACTTTACTATCGTGCGAATAATTCTGCGAAATCATCGATGATGGATATAGCGATGAATAATCCACACACGCTACAGGATTATCAATATACATGGCGCATTTTGGAGGAAGAACGATGGCACCCTCATAACCGTCTCCTGAAGCCGATTTCTCTAAATCGGGCATCAGCGTATTCTTCTCGCGACATTTCTTTGCTACATAACTCGTTAGTTTAATACCTTGACCGCGAAATACTAAATATGAAATCGGCACACTACAAATACTCGACATTTCGATATATCCGGTTATAACGTCTATCTTGTTCATCAAATGATGAACTAGGTTACAATCCTGAATACAATATTTCGCCACGATGGCCTTGTCTGCCGGAGTCCCACACGACAATCTGAAAATGTCCTGGGGTGTTATATCGTCCTTTGCCATCGTCCATTCGATGCTTTTGTCTTTTATAGTGTCGTCCAATATCCCGTCTATACAAATGACGTTGTATTTGCCCGATTCCGTTTCAACACCATATAAAATGTCTTTGACGCGGAATTTTTGACCGTCATTATAATAATCGGACGAGAACCCATTTATTTTTATATGGATGAAATCGTCTATATTGAGTCCCGCCAGATTCTTGCTATACAAATGTGTTTTTCCGTCTTGAAACTCGATTTTCTTTATGGAATCGCTAATGAATTCGCCGGCAACATCATCGAGTTTATAAGACGATAAATTGAAATCCCTGCGAAAATAAGCGTACATGTCAATTTGTAGACGACCTGGTGTCAAAGGAAATCTCAAATCATATTCTCCGCTGGCAATCACGATTTTATTGTTTTCCAAGGCCGGATATTCCATTTCTTCATCCTTATTATAAGACGTGGGCGAAAATCCGATTTGACGCGACAATTCCAAAAATTGGGGCGCGCATTCATTTGCTATGGCGCGTTGAAACATGAATTCATAATCAAAACCGAATATATTATATCCGATAATAATATCGGGGTTTTCGCGCTGGATTAATGCGGTCCATCGTAGTAAAATATCACGTTCTGTTTTCGCACATTCGATTTCGACATTTTCTACGGGGTCGCAATCGCCGACCACTAAACAATTATTCAAATAAGGTTGTTTTTGACCGTATTTCAAAAAGGTTGATCCTATAAATGTGACCTCGTCACCCTTGACCTTTGGAAATCCGCTATGCGTAAAGAGTTTGTTTATATACTGGATTTTGTGCTCTCTTGTATAATCGCCTTGTAATATATCGTAAATTGTAATGGTTGAAGAAGGCAGATGTTTCGATTTCGCCGCTGGAACCTTTGTATATTCAACCTCGTCTTCGTCTGCTGCTTCTTCTTCTCCGCCGCCATATGTTTGATTCACACTATTTTGATGTATTTTCTCAAACAAATCTTCGATGGTTTCGTCATTTTGTCCTATAGCTGATTTTTCGGAAATGGATGCCTTGAGTAATTTGTCTATAAGACCGTTGACCGCGTCTTTTGTCATAGTTTCTTGGACGTATATTCGGTCGATACCGTCGAATTTCGAATCTTCGAAAAATCCGGCCTTGACGATTTTTTTGATCAGCGTTTCCATTCGCGATTTGTTAGACACCGATTTCATTTGAGTATTGAAGACGTCAACCATATTGGTAGCCAAGCGTTTGTATGTCTTGTTTGGCACGGGGAAATCGCCATGCGACGAACTGGCCTCAATATCAAAACTACAAATCTTGTATGGGACTAAAGTCTCTTTTTCTTGTGCGGGAACCACATATTTTTTATTACATACATATTCATATTTACAGTTAGTTGTTTTTTGGATTCCCTTTTCACACTTGTTTGTATGGATGAATACCCAACCCGATGGACTGATGTTTTGGATATGGAAAAACCGCAACAAAGGTGGAATTCCGCTTTCATATAAAATGAGATTGGTATTTCTGAATTTCAAAGGCTCCATCACACGCTTGTCATCATGATATGAATACCAGAAATTTTTGGTTCGTTTGAATGTTTCGATATTGGTGAACCGCAGCAAACAAAAACGCGATTTCTTTCCACCGGTGAAACCATACAGTTTGTTGTAATCAACCAGTTTACAAGACATTAGTGACCCGCCATTTCTGGGACCCAATCTCTTTTTGATATAAACAAGGAGTCCGTTTGCGTCCCCTTGTGTCCAGTTATTACCCACTTTCAAAAAGAAGAATGGCTGATAATCATTCACGGTTATAGAACACGTATCACCTTGTTCATTTAGTCCAAACATTTGTATATGAAAATTACCGGTGGGTTTGGGTTTGCCGTTACTACTGGAATCGCTGTCACTTGCGTCGTCACATAGATCGAATGTCTGGAAATCGATTAAACGGAAATATTTGCCGATTTTCTTTGTTGTCATGATTGTTTTATGAGATTCCCTTTTTATAAATCTCATAAATCAATTTTATATGGTTTTTAGAAGAGGTCGAAAAAGCGCACTTTTTTTGTTTTTCTGGTCTTCTTTATATTCTTTTTAGTATACGATTTTTTCGAATGGCCTTCTAGCGCCCAATTTGCCATATCGTTGGCTAATCGTTCGCCACTATAATATTGGATTCCGTTGTTGTCGATTTTGAAAATGGTCGGATATCCCTTAATAACTAAATCCGGATATTTCTTTTTCAATTTATTTAGTTTTGCTGTTTGATTTATTTCGACTTGTACGATTTCAACGTCTTTATTTCTTTTAAGACTGCGTTTCATGATGTCCCATTCGGGTTTTAGTACTTTACAATAACCACACCATTTTGCGTAAACCTTACCTATTGTAGTTTTCATATATATATATAATATATATAATGTTTTCGATGATTAGAAATCCGTTTTCATTTAAAGAAAAAAAAGAAAAAAAAGAAAAAAAGAAAGAGGAAGAAGAAGACGGAATCGTTAAAAAATGGGAGCGATTTCATTATTCGCATACACAGGCGACATTTGATTCTATATATAAGAATTTCAAAGATGAAATAATAGAAGATATAAAAAAACACGGTGGAAAATTGTTGAAAAAATTTTTGTCAAGTCAATATTTTTTCCTGCGTTCTTCTTTTGGAAGTTATGAAAGTAAAGGGGCTTATGGTATTGGATTTTCATATTTTTCTAAAAATTCGCCATATACATATTCTACATTCAAGTCTACTAATAGAATTGTGCCCGAAATATTTGTAAAATTTGTTCCACTTGTAGAAACGGTTTCTACAGAACCGCTGATTCCAATTCAATTATCCGAAGGTAAAAGAGAAATAGGTAAAGTACAAATATCATATCTAGATGACTTTATAAAAGAGGCTATACATCAAACGTACATATATAAAAAAACAAGTGATAAGTTGAATTCATTTGTATTACCGGTATTTGAAACCATTATAGTAGATAGCAAAAATCAATCTATATTAGATTTATTATGTAAACGAAATACAAAAAATACTAAAAAAATAACATATGACGCGAATTTTTGTCGTGAAATCAAAAAATTTTTGAAAGAAAGTGAATCAAACAAACTAGGTATAATTGTAATGCCATTCATAAAAACAGCGATAACATTTATAGAAAAATCTTTTAATTTTGGTTTTATCACGCAGTTAACGTTTACAAATAACCAAAATGTATTAAATGTATTAAATGTAAACGCTCTTTTTGTCAAAGGAACAAATGATCTTGTGGATTGGTACGATGTATCTAAAAAAGCAGAAGATCAGCAACCAACAGATCAGCAATTGTGGGTATATTATCTCGTTCAAATAATATATTGTTTGATAAAATTACTTCAATTAAACAAAATACACGGCGATTTACATTTAGGAAATATTTTTGTTGATTCTAACTGTGAACTAGTATCAGGATATAAAGGTAAAATATTTTTATTGGATTTTGGAATGACATTTGATACTCAACCTGTCTCCGAAACCAAGACAGTTTTAGATTCAGTATTTACAGATAGAACAGAATTCGAAAGTTATATAAAAAAAATTATGTTTGATCTAAATAGTAAAGGAATCAATATGGTGAATCAACGTAATCCAATATTTCGTTGGTTACCAATGTTGTTTTATAAGATAGCTAATACAAAAATACTTCAAGCAGGAGATGAACATAAGGAATTTTATAACAATCTTGATACGCGTTTTGACCAATTATTTGGTTTCGTACAAGATTTTCATAATAAAATGAATGAAACTATGGCAATCAAAAAAATAGAACATGATACGCTGGTTAATATAGAAAAAGACAAAATCCATGATGCGAATTATAGTATGACATCTATTTATAGAGGAGGCATTATAAAACAACGGAAAACAAAAAGGAAAACAAAAAGGAAAACAAAAAGGAAAATGAAAACAAATTCAAAAACAAAAAGGAAAGCAAAAAACAAAATGTCTATATAAATATATAATGAAAACGAGAACCATTTTACTTTTAATATTTCTAATATTGGTATTCTTCTCCGGAATCTATTTCTGCTACAGTCAAAAATCCTTATTATCGGAATCATTTGAATCTGGCGCCGCTGATTCATCGGAAAACGCTCAACCCAATTGCCCGAATTTGCTGATAAAATCGGGAAACGCAATCTTGTTATTTAATAGCAATTTACCCGAATCTCCTGGAGTCAACCCCATTCCGTTTTTTAGTTTAGATGAATATATAAACTATTTAGAAGGGCAAAAAAGGAAAGGGATTCGATGCCCCGTATTGTATTTACAAGAAGAAGTGAATACACAAGGCGAATCAGTCTATAGGATGCGACCGGATGTGTTTGACCCACAAGGCGGATTAGAAAAGGTCCAGTATAATACCAAAACGCCACCCGTGTATAGAAAACCCATAAAAGTGATTGACGCGAACCAAGACAACGAACCGTGGAATAGCGGTGGGTTCCACGAGTTTGACCCGTATGGTCTTCATGTAGGAAGATATACCGAAATCGACGCCATTCATGATTCGACCACATTAGGAACCAAACTGAGCGATAATCCTATGGACGATAATTGGGGCGGGGTCATTTTTACACGGGATGCGGTAGATACAGGTAAATACAAGGACCGCGAAGTGGCACCTGAGCGACTTATGAATGGACCGGCACCAGTAATCAACGATTTACAAACGCGCCCATAGACTACAGTCCCTCTACAAACTTTTTGATTTGTTCACCGCACGTTTTCGGAATCCGCCTTTGTTTTCCTTTACAATCATATGAAATGTCAAACACGGCTGATCCCGATTTCACTTGTGAAACCAAATTCGAGAACCCGCCGAATTTCTCTAAAATCGCCTTGGCGTATATTGAACTTATACCGGGTATTTGAATCAACATAATTTCGCCGATGTTTTCCGGTTGAATATTATCCTTTTTCACCGTTTTTACAAACCCACTATAGGACTTTTCTTCTGGAGGAGGAGAAGAATATAATGCCGTAACTGCTGCGGCACTATAATTATTATCAACCATATAAGACGGCATCACGCCTTTCATAAAATTCCGGTCTATTTTGTCACACATATGAATCAATAGTTCGGCAGTCTCTTGGACGCACGATGTCCTCATCACCGAGAACCCTTTGAAATAATATAGCGAAGCAATCGACGAAAACACGATTTTCTTTTCCATAGGAGTTCGCAAAGTTGAAAGAACGCCTTCAATAATATACACAATATTGTGTGACGGGAACCCCGATGCGTGTTTCAATCTATGAGACTGTTCTTCATAACGCCCGTCTTTAATACTCGACAATAGGTCTGATAGGGATTTCCGTTCGACGATCATGACATCTTTGCCTTCGTCCGTTTTTACTAAAATGTCTCCTATAGGTAATGATTCGCTTTCAATACGCGAATAATTGGGATCGTTGCTAAGAATCGATTCGCATTTTTCATATAAGGCGTGTTCTCGAACATCAATAATAAGACGCATACTTGTTTTACGGTGAATGGTTTCATATTGTTTTTGATATATGATATAGAATCAAATATCAAAATTAAGGAAGCGACCAATAAGGCACTTGGATGGTTGAACCCATAGGTCTGCTTAAACGCACATTAGGGTTTCTGGTGAATTGGTAGCACGGAAGACCGGCGCAATTCTCGACGTTGTTTCCACCAAGGAAGATTGTGGACCACGATGAGCGACCGACGATGTAAGGGAATCCGGCCTTCTTGTTTCCTCCGCCTTGCGATTGATTGATAGTTTGTCCATAGTTTCTAGCTCTACTAGCTCCATTAGAAAGACCCATAGTATATACTTACTAAATATAATTTCCTGAGAAACGTAATATAAAATTGATGCTGAAAATGCTTATTTATGAAATAGCATAGGCGATGATGAACGACGACGATATTCATATAGAGAAGAACGAACAAGGTGCCGATATTTATATATTTGACCCTTATAACCCCCTAAATAAGGAAATACGACATAAAGATGTCGAAACCATATTGGCAAAATACGGAATTAATGTGCCTATTTTCAATTTTCATTTGTATGCTCGCGCGTTCGTTCATAGGTCTTATATAAGACGTCCGCAAATTGAAAACGAGCAAAATAATATCATGATTGTTCCTAAACCGGATGGTTGTTTGGGACTCCATACGAAATCGAACGAGCGACTGGAATTTGTCGGAGACGGGGTGTTGGAATGTATTACTAAATACTACTTATATCGCAGATTTCCTAAAGAAAATGAAGGGTTCATGACCGAGAAAAAAATCGCGCTAGTCAAAAATGAAGCCATCGGGAAATTGGCTTATGAAATGGGATTACATAACTGGTTCATTTTGTCTAAAAATGCCGAAAGCAAGCAAACACGAACGAATTTGAAGAAATTGGGATGTTTATTTGAGTCCTTTATTGGTGCCATGTTTTTAGATTTCAATAGAATGCCTGTCAAAGACGAAGATGCGTGGTTCAAAAATGTATTTGTTACTGGTCCGGGTTTCCAAATGGTTCAGATATTTATCGAAAATGTGTTTGAAAAGCATGTGGATTGGATGTCTCTCATTCAAAATGATGACAATTACAAGAATATTTTACAAGTCAGAATACAGAAAGAGTTCAAGGTGACGCCGCACTATATGGATGTCAAAGAATATAATGCGGATGATGGATACAATATGGGCGTATATTTATGTTTAGGACAACCTGTATTTGGTCTTACACATTATGATTCCAAACCGATTACCATGTACAAGAGTTTTGTCGATATTCATCAAGAAATGTCGACGCATGGAAAGGTGTTTTTGTTTATGGGACAAGGAGTTCATAAGATAAAGAAAAAGGCGGAACAAGTTGCTTGTGAAATTGCGCTTAGTTCTATTAAGGATTTCTAATTTGTCTTTGTTTGTCTTTGCGTCTTTGTTTGTCTTTGCGTCTTTGTTTGTCTTTGCGTCTTTGTTTGTCTTTGCGTCTTTGTTTGTCTTTGCGTCTTTGTTTGTCTTGTGAATATTTTTTTTCTTATTTTAGTAGATTTATTTGGAAAATATGATAAGGCGAAACTTATATTATAATAGTATATAGTATATGGAAATTCAAAAATTTAACATTTCACATTTATATGAAAGAAAAATGCCAAAGAAAAAGCAAGAATTCGAAATGAAAGTGGCGACACAAGAATATGAATTGGAAGAAGGTGAAATTGTTGATGATGAACCGAAAATTATTTTCAAAGATAAACGGAAATCTTATTCTACAAATTTTAATCGAGAACTTATTCTGAAAAAATTAAAACAAACCATTCCTATAGAAAATGTTGTAGGTTCTCAAGCTCCTGTTATTATTGAAGAAGATGCTGTTGAAGATGCTGTTGAAGATGCTGTTGAAGACCCTATTGAAGACCCTATTGAAGACCCTATTCCAAATATTATGGAGGAAAAACAAAAAGAGCCAGAGGAAATAGAACCAGAAGAAAAAGAACCAGAGGAAAAAGAACCAAAACAAAAAGAACCAAAACAAAAGAAACCAAAGAAACCCCGTAATAAAAAAGAAATTCATTTCGATGAACGAGAACCTGTAGATTTAACAACTTCAAAAATCAACGATGTTCTCGTATATGACATGTTGCCCAATAAACAAAGAATTAAGATGCGGGTTTCCCCGTATTATATGGAAAATCGCAAATTATTCATTCAACAATTAATAAAAATGTTCAAACCTTATAGTGACAAAATCGAGGAATCGGCGAATGAACTATCTTGTAAAAAGGCCAAATCGCAGTCTGTTGATTTCCAATTATTAAGTCATCAATTGGTAGTGCGCGATTATTTGGGATTGTATACGCCTTATAGAGGATTATTATTGTATCACGGTTTGGGAGCGGGTAAAACATGCGCTTCTATAGGAATCGCGGAAGGAATGAAATCCGGTAAACAAATCATATTGATGACTCCTGCGTCTTTGAAAATGAATTATTTTAGTGAATTGAAAAAATGCGGCGATGTTCTCTATAAAAAACAACAATATTGGGAATTCGTTTCAATCGAAGGAGAACCTGATAATGAGGGAATATTGGCCAAGGCCCTAGGATTGCCAAAGGATTATATTCGGACACATAAAGGCGCATGGATGGTGAACGTTACAAAAGAGGCGAATTTCGCACAATTGTCTGATAGCGACCAAAAATCAGTCGACGAACAATTAAACGCCATGATCCGCAATAAATACCACGACATCAATTACAACGGATTAAACACAAACAAAATGAATGAACTCACCAGTTCTGGTAAAAAGAACCCGTTTGATAATAAGGTCGTCATTATTGATGAAGCGCATAACTTGGTCAGCAGAATATCCAACTCTTTGAAAAATAAAAAATCGATCGCATATCAATTATACAAATATTTGATGGATGCCGAGAACGCGAAAATAGTATTCTTGTCCGGAACACCGATTATTAATAGTCCTAGAGAAATCGCCATCTTGTTCAATATGCTTCGTGGATATATCAAAACATGGACGTTCCAATTACAAGTCACCACATCTCAAAAAGTGAATACAGAACTCTTTTTAGACCTCTTTAAAAAATCCAATATGGATACATACGATTTTCTTGAATATAGTGGCGATAAACTTACCATTACACGCAACCCTTTTGGATTCGTAAATACATATTCTCGCAAATCTAGAAAAACATCTGGTAGTAAAACATCTGGAGGTAGTAAAACAACTCGAGGTAAAGGTTCTCAAAAAAAACAAAAGAAAACCCAAAAGAAAACAAAGAAGAATCGAGAACCTGTCGATGTCATAGATACTATTTCAGACGAAGAATACAAAGAACGCGAACACGAATATAACCGGGTTCAACAACTCGACCTCTACTCGGGTGGCGGCGTTTTCGAAGAATATTCCGGCGTTATTTATGACGAAATGGGAAATATCAGCGACTCTGAATTCCAAAAACAAATCGCCAAAATTCTCACTTCCAACGGACTTCAAATTGTTGGGAAACCGAAGATTACCAAAGAATTAGCACTACCGGACGACCAACAAATATTTAATGAGATGTTTATTAAGGGCGGCGAATTGATCAACGACGATTTGTTGAAACGCCGCATATTGGGTTTGACGTCGTATTTCCGTTCAGCGCAAGAACAATTATTGCCTCGATTTGTAAAAGATGAAGATGGTTCGAATTATCATATAGTAAATATCGATATGAGTTCTCATCAATTCAACGTATATAAGGATATTCGCAAAAGTGAGCGCGACGAAGAAAAACGCAATAAAACGAAAATGACAAAGAAAAAGAAATCCGGCGATGATGAAGACGCGCTAACATCGACCTATAGGATTTATTCGAGGTCGGCGTGTAATTTCGCGTTTCCTTTGGAGAACCCGCGCCCGGTTATTCAACGATTGAAAGGATTAGATGATTTTAATGATGTTTCGAAAGAATTGATGAAACAAAAAGACGATTATATTGAAGACGAAGTAGAAGACAAAAAAGGAAAAGACGGAGAACCAGAAGAAAAAGACGAAGGCGAGATGAAACGCGAATACCAAGCGCAAATCGCCAGCGCATACGAATTCCTTAAATATGACCCTACAAGACAACGCGCTCAAGAATATTTGCGCGCGCAAGATTTGGAAACATATAGTCCAAAGTTTTCGGCGATTTTAGAGAACATCCTCTCTTTAGACAACGAAGGCCTTCATCTCATTTATAGTCAATTCAGAACCTTGGAAGGAATCGGAATCTTTAAACTCGTTCTAGAAGCCAACGGATTTACACAATTCAAGATTACCAAAAAGAGCGGAGAATGGTTAATCGAAGATTTTGATGAAGAAAAACCGCGATATATATTGTATACGGGAACAGAGACCGCAGAGGAAAAGGAGATTTTGCGTAATATTTATAACAGCGCATGGGAATTTGTTCCACCTTCGATTGTCGAGAGTCTTCAAAAGAAGTATGAGAACAATTTCATGGGGGAGGTCATAAAGGTGATTATGATTACGTCTTCTGGTGCCGAGGGTATCAACCTGAAAAATACGCGGTTCGTTCATATTATGGAACCTTATTGGAATATGGTGCGTGTAGACCAAGTGGTTGGTCGCGCCCGCCGTATTTGTAGTCACGAAGATTTACCCGAGGCTTTGAGAACCGTCAAAGTGTATGTTTATTTGTCTAGGGCAACTCCGGAACAATTACAAGAAAATATTGAGATGAAAACGCAAGATGTGAGTAAATTGACGTATAAGGTGGAAAAAAGCGACGGTCAAGTCAAAATGGAATTGGTTCCATTTAGCACCGACCAGTATTTGTTTGAAATCGCGCAAATCAAGGATTCTATTAATCGGCAGATTTTAACAAGTCTTAAAGAATCGTCGATTGATTGTTCTTTATACAACAACAATCCAGACGAACCTCTTGTATGCTATGGATATGGCAAAGTGTCCTCGAATAATTTCGGTTCTCACCCTGTGTTAGAAACAGACCGGGCATTTAAACCGGATGTCAAGGAAGTCAAACAGAAATTGGTAGGTATTACGGTGGATGGTGTCAAATATGCTTTGGATAAACGCACGAAAACGGTTTATGATTTTGAGAGCTATAAGAGGGCGAAAGAGAAACGCGGCGAATTAGTTGCTGTCGGGGTTCTCGACGAACGCACTTCACAAATCATTTTTGACAAATAAAAATATTATATTCAAGAATCTATAATATTTTTCCTAGAGTATTTACTTTCGGGATTTTCTAGATTTTCTAGACTTTCTAGATTTTCGGGATTTCTTGGAAGGAGCGGCAGAAGAAGAAGCCTTGTAGGTCTTTTTCGCCTTTTTCAATACTTCCTTGAATTGGAGTCCCTTGTTCTCACTCATCGTCTTTTTGACATGCGCTAACCACGGATTCGCCATTATATACCATAAAGATATATTATTATGGACCTATATTCTATATGAAAAAAGTAACCATCAAAAACTATCGGGTTCCTTTGCGATATGTCCCAAAAACTTTGAATAACCGCGATACTAAAAGACAAAAAATGTTGATTGATAGATCGAGAAAGGCATATAAAAAGGGAAAATATATCATGCGTCCTAAAGTGAAATCCTTTACAAGTAAAAAATCACCGCATGTTCTCAAAGCCACGAAATATTATAAAGTGGATACTATGAGACCTGGACCGAAATTAGTTCGCGCAACAAAGTGTAGCAAACGCGCATTAGAGAAGATTGTGAATAAGGGTCGCGGTGCGTATTATTCGTCTGGTTCTCGACCCAATCAAACAGCGGATTCTTGGGGATATGCGCGTTTAGGATCAGCATTAACGGGTGGACCGAGTTCTCGTATTGATTATCGAATTTTAGAAGAAGGGTGTCATCCGAAATCTCCGGCGTTGAAAATGGCGTTGAAACCGAAATATTTACAATAGTGAACGACCGGCGCAATTTGACAAGACACCCGTTTTTTTCAAACGATCGCGTTCTTTTTTACTAATGTTTTTCGAGAACCCGTTTTTGATTGTTTTATAGAAATCCTTTTTTTCACAAATGTTTTTGAAGGCGTAAAATCCCATACATTTCGGATTACAATAATTTTTAATACACGTGTTTTTCATTACGTGTTTTATATCTTTTTTGTGTTTTTTGTTTTTCAAGGTTCTCAAACATTTCTTTTCGCATTTTTTGAATTTCTTTTTTTTCGATTTTATATTTTTTATAATTTTATTTTCAAACTTTATATAATTTTCGAAAGTTGTCATATAGATTATAGCTATACAAAGTTCTCGAAAAAATATAAATATGTATTGATAATAATCCTTATGAGTATTCCGGATGTCACTCTAACGACTGCTTGTTTTGATTTGTCTCATATACATCAATATTGTAGGGGTCATGCGGATATAATGAACCAATTCGTCCCGGTTCTCAGCATACCGTGCTATATGGTGATTTACACCGATGACAAACTAGTAGACATGATTCGAATTATTCGCAAACATCTCCAGTTGTCTCATCTTACACGCTTTGTGATTACAGATATTGAGAACCTGGCGTTTTACAAATATGTGGATATGATCAAATCCAATAGAGAATTATATTGGCCCACTCGCGACCAACGGACATGCGCCGAAAGTCATATGATTTGCTGTAATAAATTCAACTTTGTTTTAGACACCATCAAGGAAAACCCATTTCAAACCACGAAATTTGGATGGATTGATGCTTTTGTTTCTACCAATTTCCAAAAAGTATGCGAAGATTATTCAGTATTGAAAATGTTGGATATATTGAATAACTGTTATGAGAAGTTTCATTTACAGGTGATGGGTGCTACGGAAAAACGGTTTAAACAAAGCGAATACAAGCGCGAATATTATGGGTGTTATCGTTTTCTGATGAGCGGGTGTTTGTTTATAACGCCAAAGGATATAGGTATCCGAATATTGACGCGATTAAATGAGTTGTTTGTAGAGAATACACGAGCGGGATATGGACACGCTGAAGAAATGTTGTATTTAGAGGTTCTCGATGAATTCGCCGAAGATATACACAAGAGTTATGGTGACTACGGGCAATTGTTGAATAATTTCTTTTATCCTACAAAGAATTTAGATTATATTTATCAGTTTATTATTGAAAGGAATATGATGTATAAAAATTACAAGGAATCGTATGATTGCTGTAAGGCGGTCTTGTATAGTATTGAGAAGAAAGGCGTTTCATGTTCACCTTGTCTATATATGTGCTGTTTGAGCGCGTATTTCAAATCGTCGCTTGAATTGCCCGATGTTGATAGTTCGCATATAGTTGAACATATACATAGTATCTATAGGACAAACAAAGATATTCGCGATGATATAAATCGGAATTATGATGCGTATATGACATTATTTAGAAAGGCGAAAGGAAATGTAGAATTTGTATGGTATAATAATATAATTATTAACAAATAAAAAATGTGATTATTTATATAATGAATGAAGAAAGCGCTGAACTGGTGTTCCGTTGTGTCGACTATCAATATATGGAAATAGTAGAGAAAATGGTTTTCATGGTTATGAGTTTATCTGTAACATTTAGCAGAGAACAAATAATTGAATTAATAAGAGAAAAATTTCAGTCATCATTTAGTGTATTTGCTAATCAAGAACTTACAGATTTTTTTTCATTTGATATTCATTATTATAATGTACAAGAAGGAGGTTCACATGCTGGGAGTCGTAAATTCACAGGACAATACAACCCAATTCATATTAGTGAATTAATAGGAAAAATTGTTATATTTATAAATCTTATTTATCAACAAACACCATTTCATCAACTCCACTACCATATTCAAGAAACTGTGTATATTTTTCGAGGGTTTGAAGAGTTAGAAATAAAGTCAGTAGATCAGGTATATCCTGATGGAAGTCTTGTTTTTACAGGAGTTCCGGTAGTTGTAGGATCTACTGTAGGATACGGACAAAAACTTTCACAATTGTTTTTACATTATATTGAACAACTATTCCTCAGTAGGTCTGATATAGATTTTTTTACGAGTCATACAAGACCATTCTTTTCCTTAGACTTACCAAATATCGATGTTTTAGATGAAAGGATATGTAAAGTATTGAATCCTTTGAACGGAGAAAGTGGGATCCCCGGGTACCGAGCTCG
>JGI24917J38488_100520_pt1 | contig 39487 bp, 39 predicted proteins | sample LinPfosmplate5_FD_38488 | JGI IMG/M metagenome (IMG submission 38488)
TGCAGGTCGACTCTAGAGGATCCCACCATTCATTTCACGTCCGATTTCAATAGCCTCCCGATCTTTTTCAGTCAGGCATGGCATATTAATATTTCGGTGTACGGTGACGGCTTTATTGCGACCGATAAAGCCACCATTAAGAACACGCATATCAACGTGATCATTCGTCTGATCAACAATTTGCACAAGAACAGAATTAAAATCGATACTGATGAAATCGCCTATTTGAAAGGTATCAATTATATCGACGGGGCTAAAATTTATATCTTTCATGTTGCCAGGGACTCGGCGACGATGCGCCCTCACAACTGAATTTTCTGAGACGTCAAATCCAAGAGAAACAAAATTACCTGTGCGTATTTGGGCACCTTCGGTATCTAGACAAATCGGGACATTCGTAAGCGCGGCAATCGTGTCGATTGCATGAGCGACCTCATTTAGCCCTGTGTGCGATAAATTGATTCTAAATAGAGAGGCCCCCAATCGGTCTAGGCGGTGGATCACCTGCTTGTTCATTGAAGATGGGCCTAATGTGCAAAGCAATTCATTTTTCATGTTCGTTCCTTGGAAAATTGGATCTCTCATCTGTAATTGCGGACCAGAAACGCATCGCTACTGCATCTGTATTTTCACCGCTATATACGTCTTCGAGAATTTTTTTATTGTTCATGCATCTTCTATACTTCAACGCATCAGAAAGCTCTGAGACATCCCGTAACAATCCGTAATCAGCATAAAATTTTTCAACGACATCATCCGGTCCGCACCAAAAAGCGTAAACTTCTTTTCCAGCGGCCATGGCTTCGAATATTGAGCCGCTATGTATTGGGCCAATGACGATATCAAATTTTTTTAAAACATCATGAAGCCGTTCTTTCTTTAGGATTTTGCAATTCAAACCAAAAGCGTCACGGATTTTTTCATAGTAGGATTTGCTTGGTCGCCCGGGGTGCAGTTTACATGCAATATCTGTAAAGCCATGGCGTTCTAATGTCCGTGTGGCATCAATAAAGTACTCGTATTTTGTCGCGTTGAGCGCGTTCAGCCACCTAGAGACAATGCTGTATTCAAGTATCAGCGCGCGTTTAGGATTGTCTGTTGGCGGAGCGTCCGATTGGAAATTCTGATACGTGCCAACAATAGGAGAGCCGACAAGTTTTCGCGGAAGTTGGGGTGCAACAACATCTATCCATCGATCATTTGCATCGCCCCAAATTAACGTGCGTTCCGCAATGGCTGGTGTGCGGGGATCGCCGCCTAAGAAAAATGTACTAAAGGTTTCAGGCATCATTGGGCTATGCCAAATGTAATCAACCCCGAATCCCATGCGATTGCCAATTTCGGCATAGAATATGTGCGGTGGATTTTTGGGTGTGTCGACAATAATGCGACGTGGCTTGTATTTTTGTAAAAACCGCTCAATAGCGCACACATCTTTAGCAAGTTTAAATATTCTATCGCCATCGCCAAGAAGGGATTTAACAGCATCGGCGATAATTGTGTCAGCGGGCCCGCCCGGCCGCTCTAAGTTTTCTTTTAGTCGCGAGACAATATTGGTGACCAGAATATGATCTGAAGAACTTAACGCGCGCGGCTTTGGCTGCGCCAAGCACATCATTGATCCGCTAAAGGCTCGCTTTAAAAATCGTACGGACTTCATCTGATTTCGAAAAAATACCATTGGCCGTGTATCTGGTGCCTTTCGAGGCATGTTTTCAAACAGCGGGCGCGTCATGGATGTATTCATCATAATCAATGAATTGGAGCGACGACGGCTAAGGCATGCAGATACTTGGCTCACTGCATCAAGTGTTTGCTCAAAAATACCGGCAGCGATTTGTCGCCAGTTTTTCTTTGATTTTGTGGGCTCTGTTTTCTTTTGAAAGGCTTCGGGTAACATCGGAAGTTCATCCGGGTGAAGTTCCTCTGAAGGGCGTTTATCGACGATTTTTATTTTGTATTCATCGGCAAGCATGGATGCAATCTGAAAGCGTTGGGCGCTGCTAAGGCCAACAGTTTCTGCGCGGCAGTCAATATAAATTATTTGATTCGGTTTAAACTCATTAAGTATCTGCCGAAGTGACATTTCTATGCGAAAAGCCGCAGCACGAAATAAGATTGCAGGCGTTAAAAACGCACGCCCAAGTGATGCGCCGTGAAAAAGGGTGATATCTTCGTCGCCGACATGAGCTGGGTCTGCAACCCTGAGCATAAAATCATCAGCCCATGAAGAATCCGCATCCCAGCGACTTAAGCTTTCTTCAACCAAAATGCTGGATTGCCCAAGCGAGTGCAGTTTTTGCCATGTCAGCCAGTCGCTAGAAGCCCATAGAATGTCTTCAGATTTATCGGCATAGCTGCTGACGTGGGTTGGATGAGACACGAGTACAAGCGTGCAGTTATGCGCGTGAGGGCGGGTCGCGTTTGCAACGCTCGAAAGTTTCAGATTCTGTATGGGTAGTTCTAGTGGCATTACGTATTCGGTGCTTTCTTCCATCCGGTGTTGTAGTCATCTACCATCTCATCAAGAAGAGATTTGCATGATGGTGTTAACTCGGACTTGAAATCAGTCACGCCTTTTTTATTTTTAGTATCTGAAACGTTCCAGGGGAGTTTCAATTTTGAAATAGCACGAGATGTCTTATTCGTTGTTCGTGTGCCTAGAAATGCCGCGACCTCATCAATGATGTCGCTCGGGGCTGATATCAATTCTTCGAATCTGATGAGCTTAACTTTTTGACGTCGCTCTTCAGATAGGGCCAGATAGGTTTCTCGTGCTCGCATTTGTGCGCCGTTTAACATCAGAAGGATACGTTCAAGCGGTGGCGCTTTGAGGTATTCTTCCTCACAACCAAAGGCAAGATGATGAACACGGTTGTCGCCAGTACCTCCGCATACCGCAATGTTCCATGGCGAATCACAGAGATCGCCACCGCGCCCTTTAAGCCACCATGCGTGGACAAGGCTTGCGGGGTGGCGTTGCAGTTCTATGACTGACAGTGCGTCTGGGTGGGCGTCAAAATGGATATTAATACGTTCTAATTGAAAATGAGTGTGGTTCTGAAAAATTGCCCGTTCGACACCTTCACGTTTCAATGCGTCATGGTGTTCGCGTCCGAACAAGCGACGAAGATATTTCATAGGATGAGATGAACGCAGTGCGCTTGATGTATCACGCCATCGGAAATTTATATTACGAGATAGAAGTGAATTATATAGGAACACATTTGGGAACATGCGTAACATCGCAACTGCCGCGTCATGTTCTATCTTGCCAAATGAGTACAAAAATCCAACGTAGTCTATAACTTCTTCAATTCGCTCAAGTTCACAATTTTCAAGGCTGCCAATCAATCGGCATAGCGTTGTTTTTCCTGAACGAGCAGGGCCATCAACCCATACAAGTTTATGCGCCAGCGTTGAAGGCGGGCTTAGTTTTAAGCCTGAAAAATTGGACATGATATTTTGATTTTTAATACAGAGATATAAAAATTGAACGTATTAAGGTTACGACGTTTTCTTTAGGGCTGCGATGAAAACGGAACTCCAGGTTAAGCTTATGGGCTCATCCTCAAGGGCTTCCAGACAAGTCGAAAGAGTATTGTAAACCCCAGCTGGAAGAAATTGATTTGCAGCTGGATTAATTAAGTGCGGGTGTATCCCATGCAGAGAAGACGTCATGAACCCATTTTTCTGAGCGGACTCACTTAGTTCTTGAGGAGTGTGTTGGCGTGCTTCGGATTGCATTGTTGCGGCCTCGTCCAACGGAGGCAATGACGCAGCCGCCGGAGGAAGTGTTGCTTGGTTAGATATAAACGCCGCTTTTTCGCTTAAAGACGTCGCCATTTTCTGGGTGATCTCTGCGCTTACTTCTTGTTGGTATGATGCGATCTCATCGATAAGGTCTTTCGCTGCGTCGGTATTAATCTCGCGTTTTGTTCGATGTGATAAAGAAACTAAATTAAATAATCGATTGCGGCTTGAGACAATAAAAGAACCGTTAGGTTTCAGCGCGCCATCCACGATCCGGAATATAGCTTTATCATTTGGAAAGTATCCAATGACACCCATAGCTGTGACGACGTCAAATGAGTGAGGCGATACCCCCGCATCTTCAATATCACCTTCAACAAACCGCAGTCTATTGCGAACATCCTTGGATGCAGTCTGACGAGATGAATTCGCAATCTCGATCATTCGAGGTGATTGATCGATGCCGAGAACATCATGCCCGTCTTCTGCTAATGCAAGTGCCAGGTGTCCGCCGCCGCAGCCAAGGTCTAAAACTTTTAAGGGTGCATCCCATTGTTTGAAAAGGCGTTGTACTACGCGTTTACGATGATCGGCTGTAGGATAGTGATTGGCGAACCCTTCGTGGCTGGTTTGGACCCATGTATCCGCCTGATTGCTAAAATGCTCTGCAACCTGGACCTTATCCATCTTTTTAACGCTCACGATGCGTTTTGCTTTAAAAAGGCATCGATAGAACTGACTGTGTTCAATTTATCGAAGTCATCATCTCTGATCTTCACACTGAAGCGTTCTTCGAGCGATAAAAAAAGAGCAGATAGATCCAAAGAATCTAATCCACAATCCATCAATGGTTTATTAAAATCATCAATTTCGGGTGTGCCAGGCGGGCATACTTCTTTGATCGTACTTAATATTTCTGCAGTGTAATTCGTCATGATATTTTTGCCTTCTATAATTGACGCGTCAATATACAGCTTGCTGCGGACAAGCCAACGCCGAAGCCGCAAAGTAAAAGCTTGGAAAATTCAGGGTTATCTAGTTGATCCTTTAATAGCATAGGTATCGAAGAAGATACTGTGTTCCCATACGTCGTCATGCCAAATGGCACTTTATCCGCGGGGATATCTAGCCGCGCGCGTATTGTATCTACAATGTACTTGCTGCCTTGATGTAATAGAAACAGGTCCACTTCTTGTTGTGTCAGGCCTGCGGCCTCTAACGAGCGCGTTATAAGAGGCGGTGTTTCTGTAGCAGAAAACGAGAACACGGCTCGCCCATTCATATGCAGATGCTCATTTTCAATGCAAAGTGCGTCACCGTCTCGGCCGCGGGTGAAAAACTGAAAATGATCAGGGCGCCATACTCCAGTATCCGATGTTGAAGTCTCAATGAGCGTTACGGTTGCGCCGTCACCAAATAACAAACAAGTATTCTTGTCGTTCATATCGACAATTTTTGAATATGGATCAGCGGTGAATAATAACCCTCTGCGCAATCCATTTGCAGACATGAATGATGATATGATTGAGAGGCCGTAAACGTACCCAGAGCAGCCAAGTGAAATATCAAAACTGGCACAGTTTTCAGGCAGCACTAACTTGCCATGAACGATAGCAGATGTATGTGGGATGCCTTGGGCATCTGGGTTTTGCGTACAAACAATTAAACAATCGACATCATCATATTGCTGACCTGCTTCTTCGGTCAGTGCATTGTATGCGGAAACGCAAAGATCAGATGTTTCTTGTTCGTCGGACTTGCGCGCAACGGCATTCGCACCAAGTTTGGTATCTATAAATTCTGCCGTTATACCAAAATCATTTTGACGGGCGTAATTATCCAACCGTCTATCTGGAATATATCCGGCGATACGAGTAATTTTCATCATGACGCAATCCAGCTAAAATAAATATGCCCAATGGGTTTGTCATACGATGTTACAAGTGACTTTGTTAGGCGATTCCCTAAATTTTGGATTAAATTGATTCTTAATCCGGCAATGTCAGTTTCAGTTAAAGGGCGATCTAATTCAAGTTTGCTCAATATCCATCTGCTGTTTTCGGCAGGCAACAAGGATTGATGCATAAACTTAGTCATGGGAATGAGGACATCAATTGCGGGTAAATCAAATTTTGACGTGTTCATTAGGCTGTCGGAGCCCAAGGCCATATTGACGCAAATGGCATCTTCATCAAAGGGGGTGCGATCGATAACGGGCCGAGAGGATTGCACAAGCCAACCCTGAACATGTTTATTATTTATTGCGACATCAAAATAGACGACTGAAGCTTCAGGCTTCGAAAACGTATCTGCATCCTCGAATAAAATTAAATCAAATTGCGTATCTGAGAAGCCTTTGAATGATATTGACACTGGGCCTGAAATCGCCCCCCCGACTTCTTGTTCTACAGTGTTTAAAATGGCAGGATAAATATCTGTGCCATGCAGGTAATTACGAGAACCTCTGAAGTTAAATGTAAGTTCGATGCGTTTCATACTTAGACTCGATATGGCCTGCTTTTCGGGGGTTCGTCGCACCAAACATAAATGTCTTCAGCGAACATTTTTTGGCAGTGAGTGGCAAAATCAAGAACTGAATAACTGTAGGTAGAATTGCGGCCAAGCGGCTGTTCATTTAAGGTGTATGTATCGGTAAATCGTTCAAAAATATTGCGGTTTAAATTCCGCTTTAAGTCGACATCCCGATACCAAACATTTTGATAAAAGTACTCATGTTCCACACAGCCTTTTCGCACAACAGGGTGGGTATACTCCTTATTATAGCGATAGGGGACGCCCATGATCATCTCTATATGGTGCACTGTGCTGCATGTCAGCCTCGGAAGGCGTGCAATGACAAGGCAAAGGGCATCAGCTTCAATCATTCTGGCCTCGGGAGTCTCTGGGCCAAAGGCATGGCGTGAGACGTTCTCAGTGATGGCTTTCGCGTCGGCACCGATGGCTGAATATGAGACAAACGGATGAAAAGACCGAAGGCTTCCAGGGTGCTGCCGAATATACTCTGAAAATGCACCAATTTTATAACTTGGCGTTTTCACCAAATCGAATGGCGTGTCTGTATTGCATAAATTCATAGAAGACGAAGGCGCGACCACTGTGCCGTCTGCGCCAATAAGGTCGCTAATGATTTCAAGATGATCTGCCATTAATGATGTCTTGTCTGGATTTTCATAGGCCATTAAGCGGCCGAGGTCGGATGTCACATAGACGGTGCGACCACGCGAGACGCCAAGTTTGCGATATACATCGGAGATGTCCTTTTTCGTGTAAAATTTATGATCCATCAAGATTAGAACTGACAAACTTTCACGGAGGTATGCCCAAATTTATCTGCAGCTCCAACACCTACGGCGGCGCAATCTTCTGGGCGAACGGTTTCATGATCAAATACGTAATGCCATTCACCAGTGTTGAGTCCGAAATCAAGATTGTCGTGAATGGTTCGCCCAGATTTTAACTCGATTGCCAGGAACGGTTGAGGCCCAAAGACCTGGCCAGCCGTCGCCTTGATCGAAATGCCCAAGGGAAAACCATCTTCTTGTAATTCTGGTTCGAGTTTGAGTTCCAGTGGTGTATGATCATGTTCGCCATGAATAACTGAACGCATCGCGTCTTGGGCTTCGGCAAACTTAAACTTTACATCTGGAAATTTTCTCTGCGCCTCGACAATGAGCGCTGACAAGGCGGCGGCTTCAGGTGCAAGATCTCTAAAATCATGGGTGGCAATAGCAAGCAATGTTGGTTTTCCACTATCGGCCCTCGCGAATGCTTTTTCTACCTCGGGCCTATCAATATTTGCAAAGCGGCTTAAGATATTTAGAGCGCGCGCAATGTAGCGCCGACAGTTTCCGGGCACCTGATAATCGTCATGTGAAGGTTGGTATACGAGCCAATCAGTAGGTGCCCTGCGCCAGTCACCAAATCGACCGCCTGCCAAATCTGCCATCATTTCTAATTCTGAAGAATCTTCCTTAGCCGTATTTGTAAAGTCAAAGGGGATATACTGTTCTAAGAACCAGTGTGTGTCTGGTCGTTCAGTTTGGAACCCGCAACGAACGCTGGCTGGAAAATATCTGCGCTCGATGATGCGCCGCGCAAGAGTTTCAAAAATGTGCGGCGAATTCAAAACCGATGTGGCACACCGGTGTGCCTCTTTGTACGTGGGCATTGGATGAAAATGCCAATGCAACCCATCCTTTTCCCATTGGTTGTCACGGCGACCTTCTTGATCTGAAATGCGCCGTGCATAATAATCATGAATTTTATGAAACCCCATTTCCCGGCGACGAGGGTTCACTTCAAATCCTATGTGATCTAAGCAAAACCAGTTATAGACATAGCCTTGGCCAAACGAATCTAGAATACGGCATCGGGTTTCCGCAGCCATTGCATGGTCGAGCATGCCGCCTAGCTTTTCCCAGTTGTCCATGTAGTTATTGCGATGTGAACTCATGATTTCACAAACGATCGCTTGTTTCTCGCCAAAATCAAATTCACCAGCTAAAATCGCATCAAGGTTTTCTTGTGTCCGTTCGAGCCCTTCGATATCGATTAATTCTTCCAGTAATTCGAACTTGGCAGATAAATCAACATACAGCGGACCTTCAGTGTCCACGGCGTGAACCACATAGACGATTTTATTATTTTGGTTTGAGGTGCTCATAGCGTCACAAAGTTTTCCATAATGCGCAAGCCTACAGGCCCGCTTTTCTCAGGATGAAATTGCACCCCAACGACATTGTTTAAATGTATCGCCGCGGTGACGGGCAGGCCATTGTATGTGCTACTCGCCAGCACAAGTGCTTCATCATTTGGTACGGCGGCGTATGAATGAACAAAATATACAGCATCATTGGGCTTTACGTTGCTAAGAATTGTTCCTGCCCATGAGGCCTTTGATGGGCTTAGAGTATACCAGCCAACTCTTGGCACGGGGTGTTGGGTGCCGTTAATTCCGGTATTCGCAATTTTGCTTACTGCGCCCTTAATAAGCCCAAACCCCGGATGGTTGCCGAATTCATCACTAGAATCTAAAAGCATTTGCATGCCAACACATATCCCCATAAAGGGCCGGTCATTTGCGATGAAGGCGCGTATAGGTTCAATCAGATTCGATGATTGCAATAATGCCCATGCAGCACCAAAGGCGCCAACGCCGGGTAAAATCATACGGTCAGCTTTAGCAATAACATCTGGATTTGAAGATAGAACAGGGGTTATGCCAGCATTTTTCAATGCCATGGCAACACTAAATACATTCCCGCTTCCGTAATCGACGATGACAATGTTTTCCATCGATTTAAACAGCCCTGACCAAGTGGCCCATTTCACCTAATGCTTGGCGAATTTGGCCAACCTCTAATTTGTTGTAATGGAGGAGCGCCGCAACCGCGATGGCCGTCGCGCCACCCTCGCGAATGGCGGTATCTGCGTGTGTTACGTTCCCCATGCCACCGCTCGCAATGATTGGAATTTGAACAGATCCGGCGACGGACTTGATGAGATCTATATCAAACCCTCTGTAAGTGCCTTCTTGGTCAACGGACGTTAATAAAATTTCGCCCGCACCCCTTTCCTGTGCTTCTCTAACCCACTCAATAACATCGCGCCCCGTATGTTCGCGGCCTTGATCACAGTATGCCTCCCAACTTGAACCCTGTTCACGTCGCTTCGCTTGAACGGAAAGGACCATGCATTGAGAGCCAAGAGCATGTGCCATATCAGAAATCAAATCTGGGTTATGGACAGCGGCAGTATTGATTGCGACTTTATCAGCGCCCACTTTAAGCAGTTCGCGTGCATCTTCAACGGAGCGGACGCCGCCCCCTACAGTGATAGGAATGAATGCGTTCTCGGCGGTCTCGCGGACAAGATCAACGATCGTATTACGCTCATAAAGGCTTGCGACGGCATCGATATATATAATCTCATCAATCCCATCCAAGTAGTATTTGGCCGCAAACTCTTGCGGATTGCCGAGTTTTCTCAGCCCTTCAAGATTAATGCCCTTAATGAGATAAGGTGCCTTTACATCTAGGCGAGAGATGATGCGAATGTTTGTCATGGCCCGCCCGGTGTTAGTCTTGTTGCCAAACAGTATTGCGAAGCGACCAATTACCATTGTCATGGTTCCAGATATGCGGGGATCTGTATTGGTCACATAATGCATCGAAATACTTGCGATCCATAAGAGGTTCTTCGAAAAGCTTATAAGCTTTCGGAAATACTTTTTCAGTGATGCTAAGGTATTTTAGGATTTCATCTAGAAAACGTTCGGGATACTCGCCGTCGTAACGCCGAGCAAGTGCTACACCTTCTTCGCGTTCAATGTCTTCTGAGCGGATTTCCTGTGCGGCGTCATAAGTTGCACGCCCAATGCCAAATTTAATGAAAGTCGTATAGTAATGAAGGTCGTCTATCCGGTCATCGATACTATTATATTTACTATAAGTGCCTGGCGTGCGTTCAGGTGATGGTTCGAATTCGCCGTGTTCCTGTGCATAATAATAACAGCTTTGTGGATGCCATTTTAGATAGTACCCGAGGTAGTGGACTTCGGTGCCAACACGCTCAATATCATCGGGGTTCGCGGGCAGATATGGATTAAGGTCACATGCATCAATGCCGAAACCCTCAATCAATTCCGTCACGGGAACGCCGCCCAAGTTCGCTTCGGACTTGTCTTTTAAGGTGTAGTATTCTTTTCGGCGAACTGCACTTGTTGTGTCAGATTTTGGATTGCCGTATTCTGCTTCGTTCTCGCCAAAAAATACCAGTGGTATGTCATGTAAAATAGACATTTTGGGTGCTAGGTTTTTTTGGCCTAGGATAAACGGTTGAAATGGATGAAGCAGTTTATCCATTGCCAGTCGTGTAAGAATTCGGTGCACTTGGCCATTTGGCGTGAATAGTTGGTTGTCAAAACCAGCATGAATCCATTTTTGAAAATTTCGCCAGCCCCAATCTGTATAGACATGGGGTGCCCAGGTAACGGTTATGGGGTGCATGTTATATTCGTACTTAAGGACATGAGCAGCAAAGAAGCTGTCTTTTCCACCAGATCCAGGCACAACGCAATCATAACTGCCATCATGTTTTCTGTGCTTGTCACAGAGTTCTCTTAATTCTTCTTTGCGGGCGTCCCAGTCAACATTGACTTTCTGCTCAGCAACACGGCACGCATCGCAAATACCTTCTTCATCAAGATTAATCGTCGCCTTTTTTTCGCCGGGTGCATTTTTGAATTCGATCGATGAGTTCGGGCGCTGGTTAGAAATCACGCAGCGTTTACAGAATACGATATCCTTGGGCAGGCCGTATTTAATTTCACGATTGCTATTTGATGTAGAGAACGCGTTGATATCTTTAATGCCGGGAAAGGGTATATTGTTCATTTATGTCTCGCTTAATTTGCCCATATTAAAAGGTCGGTTCAGAATGAACTAGTCTTGCTCTGGTCGGATTAGGTTTAGATTTGATACTGCAAACGCGCCGCCTAAATTCGGGGCGTCTTGATGAAATGGGATGTGCGTTAAGAATCCATCACGATAAATTTTGTTGGCTTCTACACCCGCTGAATCAGCTTCTGCACCCTCAAGCCGTTCAAGCATTTCTTTTGCTAGTGCTAGAATATCGTCGGGTTCATTTTCGACAACCCGGTACCCTTCAAGGGCGGGTGCTCTGCGTACAATATTATAGTATCCGAGTTGCTGTGCTTTTTTATAGTGTATATAGGCGCCAGCTTTTTCATCGAAGACGCGCGTCAAAGTGAAAAGGTCATCCCGTCGAAACGGATTATAAGCAATAAGATTGCAATTCGCGAGGGCGACGGGGACATCAAAAATTGACGCGATGACAAAAATCCCAGAATCGCAGCCAAGGAAAAACCGACATTTCGCAGGCAGAAAGATATCAAGGAAGTCATCACGATGTTTGGTGGCATAATCAATAATTTTAGGATTACCAGTATCTGGTAAAGGCTCGCCAACAATGGCCCCCATTCGAAGAACATACCCCCCTAGAGATGTGATGTATTCAGCGGCTTTAAGGTAATTCTCTACGCTACAGTTTCTGTAATCACGAGACCGCCATAACGCTTTCTCCTGCGGCATATAATTATCAAGATATGCGGCATCCCGATTGTGCAAACAGACGTACCAGTCATCATCCCCAATGCCAATGGTGCGAAAAAATTCACGACCACGCGCCTCTTCTTCCGAATTAAATGTCAACGAAGCCTTGCCATAATTAAAGCCCTGATATCCAGGGTCCATCCAAGCCATTGGTTCCCAAAAACGCGTACGTTTTATAATGGGGCGAATATAGAAAAGAAACCGCGTAAGCCAGCGCGACTCGTAAATATTTAACTCCCGTTTCAGCATCTCAAACAGTTGCCGATTAACAGGCTCAATCCCCGCGAGGATGTATGTTGCACTTGTATCTGCAGTACCAACTTGTAATTGCCGCAAGAACAAATCGGTATTTCCGGCAAGGTGGCCAATGCGCTTTGTAAAAATCAAATGAAACCGGAACTTCTTGAATGGTTCCAGCACATAAAGAACAGGCAAGCAGATCAATACAAAAAATACCCGTGATGAATAAACAATAATCGGCCGAATGAAGCTAATAATCGATTTTTTTATGATATGGCGTTCCTAGAATCTGAAATAAATGAAAGTTGATGATTTTGTGATGAAGACAAGGACCGCTGTAAAAAGTAAGGCGCATGTGGCGGTCAGTGTTATGGGGCGTGACTTTCCAAATAAATCACCATCAGCCAGGCGTTCAAAATATACGCCATAGCAAATTAAAGCACTCAGGGCGACAACAGCCCACATGGCAAGTTCTGGGTCGTCAATCGTTGCTTCGCGGCTAGGATTGAAGCTGGACCAGAAAGACAGCAAGGTCTCAAAATCAAATTGGAATAATGTCCATCCTGCACCAACCAAAAGGAATGTAAGACCGATTTGAAAAAGCCGAGGAAGTCGATCCCATTGGCTTGAACTTGCATGATATAGAATGACGATGAATGCGTGAAATAATCCCCAAACAATGAATGACCAACCCGCACCGTGCCAAAGGCCGCACACTGCAAAAATGATAATGATATTTCGGACATAAACTTTATTGCCACCTAAAGGAAAGTACAGATAGTCACGAATCCAAAAGGATAAAGTCATGTGCCAGCGACGCCAAAAATCTTGAGGGTTGAGGGCTTCATACGGGCGGTTGAAGTTTTTGGGGAATGAAAAACCAAACAATAAACCTAACCCTATAGCCACCATGGAATACCCATAAAAATCAAAATAGATTTGAAAGCTATAAGCAAAAAGGACGAACGTTGCCGATATCGCAGAAATAGCATCTGGGGCCGATACATATAAAGTCTGATATGAGTCCAGTGTGTCTGCGATAAGGACTTTGGACGCGAGTCCGACGCTTATGTAAACAATGGCTTTGGATGCTATCGGCGCATTAAGTCGAAATGTATGGAGCTTCTCGAGCGCTGATTGAACCTGTCCAAATCTAAGAATGGGGCCTGCAACGAGTTGAGGGAAAAAGCTAATATATAATGCGAACTTTACAAAATTAGGGGGCGTCGTGATTTCCCCTCGAAATCGGTCAATGGCAAATGAGACGAGCTGAAATGTAAAAAATGAAATTCCCGCTGGCAAAATTATATTTGCAAACATGTCAAATTCACCAGTATTTGACGCGTATCCAACATGTATAAATTGGTCTAGAAAAAATCCAAGGTACTTGTAGTACCCAAGCGCTAATAGTGGGGGCACGATAGCAAGTGTTAATCGCCAGAGATTGGCGACGATTGCATCCGACCTTGTGACTACGTAAACCCACAGGATGCCTGTGCAAAGTGTTATGGCGTGTTCTAATCCAGATACGGCATAAAAAATCAATGAGGCAACAACGAGCACCAATGGTCGTGCGGATTGTAATTTTGGAAAATAAAATGCGGCTAGTACCATTGGTAAGAACAAAAACAAGAATTCAAATTGATTAAATATCATGCAAACAGGCTTGATTTAAGGTTGGAACTGACCGCTGTAAGTAGGCACCAAGAAGGTTCGAAGGGGCATGTACGGCATCCAGCCAATAAACATTTTTGTCTTCGCTCAATCGAGGCGGTGCCGGGAAGCAAGTAAGGTTGAAATCTTTGCAGGAATCAGTAAAAACTTTTCGGTTTTGGATCGCCTCTGAACTGGGGGTTTCGAGATAGTAATCTTGATTGTTTGGCGCTAATGGGGTCTCAAATATAAATACCTGGCTCCGACCTTTGGATATTTTTCTAATGCGTTCCAGGTCCTTACGGAGATATTCAGGTATTACTGAGCGTTGTTGCGACCGAAGTATTTTAGGGTGATCTGTTGCAGGGGATATCTGCCAATCGTAGCTGCCGTCACGGCGAAAACCGGAACCAGTTTTTGTTAACATTGGGTGTTGATCAGTTAGGCCGAAAGTTAACTTTAGCGCTGCTGTCACTGTATCGAGTGTAAACGTGCGTTCCAGTGTATCGCGCTGTGCGATGACATGGCGCAGCATCATGCGGAGCATATCCATAAACCGAATGTTTGGTGCATTTACATAAAACATAATGTCGGTGTGTATTTCAGATATGCGTTGTGTGAGTGTCACAGTTCTTGAGTTGCCGTAACTGTGAACTTCAAAATTATCGATGCCGACAATCACTGTCTTGGGTAGTTTTCCATTCGTAGCGAGTACAGATATTAATGAAACAGCGCCACGCAAAGACTCACCCAAAATTGAAAAATTGAAAAAAGAGCATTTCTCAATGTCGAGGTCCTTGGCCGTTAGCATCATGGAAACACTGCTTCCAAAAATACCGAATTGATACGGTTTATTTTTCAGTCCATGGCGTCGCTTGATCTGTCCCAATACGGGCCCCGTCAAGCCGGGGTTGTTAACGAGCAGATTGCCTTCAGCCAATGGAAACGGGTCATTATCGAAAAGCTGATCGATAATTACTAGAGTACTGCCTGCAAAGATAACAAGGAGTAAAAAAAAAAGGGATGGTTTTAGCATTTAGCTGAAAAATTCTTAATGTTTTGAGAGCTTAAGCTATGTATTGCGGGAATACCGTCGCATCAACAAGACTGCCAGCAGCGATATCCTTTTCAGATAAAACAGGATCGGTAATGGGCCATTCCACACCGATATCCGGGTCATTCCAAGAAATGATCCGCATGTCCTTCTTTGAATATACGGTCGTGCATTTCATGACCAGATCCGCTGTATCCGTTAAGGTGCAAAACCCATGCGTAAAACCAGGGGGCATATACATTTGCCGACGGTTTTCTTTGGTTAGAATTTTGGAAACATATTGCCCAAACGTGGGGGACCCTTCGCGAATATCCACGGCGACATCCATGATTGCACCTCGTACAACACGCACCATTTTGCCTTGTGGATTCGGTACTTGATAATGAAACCCGCGAATGGTGCCTTTCTTTGAGAATGAATGGTTGTCTTGAACAAACTCAACGTCGAGGCCAATGTCCGCAAATTTATCACGATGATATGTTTCCATAAAATGGCCGCGATGGTCTGGGTGAAATTCAGGTTCTACGATCACAACACCGGGGATGGATGTTTCAATTAAGTTCATAAATCTACGTCCTTGTTGACAGGAAATTCAATAGAAGCCGCGTTTAGAAGGGGCCTGAAAAATCTGCATTAGGCACATCAACGCGTCGGTTTTTCTGTAATTCTTCCATAGCCGATTTTGCGGCATCATTTTGTGATGCGGGTAATTGTAAAACTTCGAGACACTGCGCCAGAATTTGATCTGGGAAAGGGTAGTATTCAGATATCAACGCTCGTGTACTTGGCGAAGGATAGTCGGCCATTCCCATTCGGCGTGGCGGCGTGCGGAATATGTCTGATCCAGATTCGGCAAGGCGTGCAATGATTTCACCGCCGACGCCGTAAGTTGTCCAGCCAGAATCTACGCATAATAATCTGCCTGTCTTGGCAACCGAGATGTGAATTTGTGACATATCGAGCGGTCGCACTGAGCGAAGGTCAATAAGATCGACGCCAATCTCGACCTCTCCCAACACCTGGGCGACAAGCATAGCTTCAAGTGTCATTAGCGAAGAGGCAACAATGGTAATATCATCGCCTGTCGACACTGTTCGGGTTTGATCTAACGGCACTTCGTAGCCGTCTTTCGGCACGTGCCCGGTTGTCGAGTGCAACCAGCGATGCTCAATAAAAATTGTCGGATCGTCATCTTTAACGGCGGATATCAACATTCCCTTAGCATCATGTGCGGTTGTAGGCATGACGACGTTTAGGCCGGGAATATGGCCAAACACGGATTCAAGACTTTGTGCATGACATGGCCCCTGGCCCCAGCCGCGGCCAACAATCAATCTAATGACTATCGGGACTGATAGTTTCCCATTTGTTGTGTAGCGCATCTTTGCCGCGGTATTGATGATGTTTTCAAAGGCAAACAGTGAAAATTCAACACGCTGGTGAGTCATAATGGGACGCTGCCCCAGAACGGCCGAGCCAATAGCGACCCCAGTTAAAGCACTCTCGGATGTAGGCATCTCGACAATGCGTTCATCACCATATCTTTGATACAAGCCGCGGGTGGTGCCGAAAATAGCACCTGGATCACTCACACCTAAACCTATCAGATAAACAGAAGGATCTTCGTTTAGGCAGAAGTCGGTCGCTTCGCAGATGGCTTCTGCAAAAGTAATTGTACGGTTATCATTTGGCATAGACGTGTAATCCCGCTGTTTCTTGCGCAGGAAAAGGTGCATTTATTGCGAAGTTAAATGCAGCATCAATTTCGTCACGGATGGCCTGGCAGAATGCTTTATCATCAACTGTTGTCCAATTGATTTCGTTCTTTAGAATTGAAAAATGTCGCATGATTGGACACTTTTCTAACCATTCATTGTATTCTTCATCAGTTCTATAACCAGTTTCCTGGTCAAACATTGGGCCACAGTGTTCGCGCATTCGATACGTATCTAACAGTAGGAAAGATGGCCCTTCCCCATTTCGCGCAAGATCAATCGCGTCTTTGGCAATTGCTTGAACGGCTAGGCCATCATTCCCATCAGCATGTGCTGTGTGCAGTTCATGTGCTTGTGCCAATTCAGTTATTGGACGTTGAGGTTGACGCACTTCTAATGGCGTACAGACAGAATAAAAATTATTCTCGCAGACAAACACGACAGGCAAACTTTTAATAGACGAAAAATTAGCGGCTTCGTGAAAAATGCCTTCCTCTACGGCGGCATCACCCATGAAGATCATTGAGACAGAATTTTGTTTGCGTTGTTTGAATGAAAAAGCGGCCCCGACACCTGTGGAAATAGAAGTGCCGATAATTGGCAAACAGGGCAGTACACCAGCATCAAGATCAAGTAGGTGCATCGAACCGCCTCTCCCACCCGCGCACCCTGCAGCTTTGCCATAAAGTTCAGCAAGCATTGCACGGACGCTACCGCCTTTCGCCAAATAATGAGCGTGTGAACGATGCGCGCTAGAGACAACATCGGTTGCCAGCAGATGCTGACATGCCCCTGATGCGGCGCCTTCTTGTCCAATCGATAAATGAACAGGGCATCGCATTTCTTGCTCGTGATACCGATCGGCTATTGCTTCTTCGACTAATCGAATCAAAAGCATCTTGCGATATAATGAGAGTAGAAACTCTTTACGTGCAGTCACATCTGAATCCTTAACAAAACTGAACTATAAAAATTAAAGCAGTTTGTACTACAATGCCGAATGAACGGTATTGTATATCTTTATTAAAGGGGTGAAAAAATTATGCATTAGCAAAATGCATGTGTGTTATTGTTTAGCTGGCCAAACATGTTTTCGGCCTTGCCAAGCTGGCGTTTATGAATGGATTCGATATTATCGCCCATTCCCGCTAGCCGACGACGTTGCAATCTTTCAGGCAGAAACTCATTCAAAAGAATCAAACACCACCGTAAAATATAAAGTGGAAATTGTGACAGAAATCTGGTTTTAAAAAGCGGGTCATTGATGAAAACTTTGTTCGCTTCACGCCAAAAACATATTTGCTGATCACCCCCTAATGCCATGGCGGGGTGGATTAAAAAGTCAGCGATTAATTTAACGGGGTCATCCCAACCAAAGTATTCAAAATCAATGAATACGATTTCTCCATTCGATTTTCGGATTGCGTTGTGAAAGCCAAAGTCAGATGGGCTCAATATGCGATGTTGTTGGGGTATATCCTCGGCCTCGCTTATTTGTGCCTGCATATAGTCAGACTTCGCGGCATCGATGGCGTGTTCTAGTTGCGGCTGAAGGCGTTCGCATAGAAATTTATCCAATTCAGGGTACTTATCAACCTCAAGGCCAATACGTTTAACTCGGGTTTGTAATTGTTGGGTAAGTTCACGAAGTGACAAGCATGCTTCAGAAGCTAGGTTGAATTCAGAAATTGCCTCTGGATGATTTGACAGTTTGTGAAGGTGTTTTACGAAATCTACTGCGGCACCAATTTCGGTCAGGCCGGGTTTCCCCGTGGCGTCACCATCAATCCATTCATATAGAGCGGCGTCAGCATCAAGATCAAACCCGTATGCTCGCGGGCAAGGCGAAGGACCGTTCGTTGCCAGGAATTTGAGTGCAGAAAACTCTGTCCCCATGCGGTCGCGACTATCTTCTTTTTGGGATGGATACCATTTCAAAGCAAATAATTGCTCATTACATTCGACATGGAAAATATTATTGTTTCCGCCACCTGAAATAGCAAAGCAGTTATTGACTTTAAAAGGAGAAAGCGCATCTGCAATAATGAAAGCGATGTCAGGCGTCATGCAGGGATTTCTGTCCAAGGATTAACTTTGTAATACGTGACCATGATGACATGGTTGTTAAATTTTCGTTATCGCTGGATTGGTCAGGGGAAAATAAAATTTTCTGTGTTTCTGGAGGGAACGCAGGTTCATTAAGAACCTCAATAAGGTCATCAACAAAATGCGTGCATCCTGTTGTCGCTATACGCTGAATTTTAAGGTCTCTGTCAGGCTCGAAAAAAATATTATTTCTATCCATCGCAATAACTTCAGGATCGAAGAACTTTTTCTCACTCATCCAAGATAGCGAGGCATCGCGAAGATTAACTTGTGCCGGATCGTAACGGTTCGTTTTGGTTTTATGACTAATTATTCGAACGTCGATTTCTTGTTTGTGGCATTTTACTAAAAAATCATCAACCCCAGAGAACATTTCGGCACGGTACATGTATCGGCCATAAACTAAACCTTGCAGGCCTTGCCATTTGAGCTCACCGCGGGGCAAAAGTCGGATCGTATCCCGCACCTCTTTCTTTGATCCGAAAAATCCAGCAGGAAGTAGGCCTTGTTCAATAGCGATAGGTGCGAAGACATTATCATAACAAGCAATCGTATTGTCAAAATCAATGCCGACAATCATAAGTGTTACTTAACCAAACTTTGGATCGACTTTTTTATATCACCTTTATCAACGCTGGCACAGTGCCCGATAAGCCTGATTTTTATGCCGCCGATAACATTTCCGATAAAACCGACATCTTCTGGGTCACCACCGAGTGCAAGAAGTAATGTGGTTACCGCAAGAAACGCATCCCCGGCTCCCATTGTATCAATGGGATCGTACTCAAGAGCAGGTATCATTTGAAACCCAGTTTCAGGGCTCCAGGAAAGACAGCCATCATCACCCAAGGTGACAGTGAAATTCTTACATTCAATCGCAGGTAATAATTTGCGTTGTAGGACATCCTCAATATCAGCATGCTTTTCACCGCCTGCTAATTTAGCTTCACGGGCATCAATGCAAACGTAATCAGCATGCTTGTACTTAGTAATAAGGTTGAAACCTTGGTTAGCGCTGTTCGCTTGCGCATTAATTGCGATAAATGTTTTGATTTCATCAATCGTATTGAGGACGGGGCCGTCTATCATGCCATGGCCAAAATCTGTGACGACTACAGCATCAGACCCCTCGGTGGCTGCTTGGATTGCTGAGCCGATCTGTTTGTACTCAGACTGGCATAGCGGTTTGTCGTCAATGTGTGCGACTTCAAAAACTTTACGCAACATGCCTTGAGATTTTGAATCATGATCAACATACCTCCGTTTACGAATTGTTGGCCGTCCCTCAAGTTTAATTGCTGTTAACGTTACATTCGGCGCCAAAGTTGATCGAACAAAGTCTTCATAATCATCATCCCCACCGAGTACCGTGATGATTTCCACTTTATCGCAAAAACTTGCGGCATGGTTCGCTGCTGCGACGACACCGCCTGCATAAAGTTCACGATTGATGTACTGTGTTGCAATAATACTGTCCTTGGAGGTTTTCCCAAGTGGCGTCACATAGAGGTATTCGTCCAAAATAGTTTCACCGATGAAAACAGCCTTTAGTGTGTGCGCTTGGTCGATCAAATTTAGAAGACGCTCAAGTCGATTTTCATCGCGTAGTTTTTTTAAGAATTTCTGTACCTTGGGCGTGCGTGCGATCAAATGCTCATTAATAAGTACAGAAGAACTGAAAGTGATGTCTTCTGTAAAGGCGAGGACGCCGCCATGCTTTTCAACAATTTCACGTTCGATAACAATTTTTCCAGTGGGGTCGTCGTCAGCAGATTTGTAATCGCTTCCCTTAACATAAATGTTAGGCTTAACCGTTTCGAGGAGCTGCTCCGCTGTCGCCTCGCGGTTGATGCCGGTCCACGACACGTAGGCGAGGGCTGCAAGCATTTCGGCCCTAAGTTCTTCTGGAAAAACTGGGCGGCCGGGTCCTTTGTTGATGAATTCATCCGCAGTGACGGTGACGATCAGCATGTCTCCTAATTGGCGGGCTTTTTCGAGGTGTCGAACATGGCCTAAGTGCAGCAGATCAAAAGCGCCATGAGCTAATACAACACTCTTCCCCTCAGCTTTTGCCATTGCGCTGATCTCAGAAAGCTCAGCAATTGTTTTAATGCGATTTCGGACGGAAGTCGCTGATTTTGGATTGTCTGTTTCGCTCATAGAATCGCTCTTTGTAAAGGAATTAGGAGTGAGAGGCATCTAAAGTGGCTGGAAGCGGTGACGTAAATGCTTAACTTACGACAGGGCTTTAAACCAAGCGTCAGTCGCTTCGGCGATTGAATCTGGCGTCCAGAGTGGGGCGTCTCGCCATGCATCAATGTTCTTGAGCATTTCAGCCACGCCGTCTTCAAACGATACATTTGGTTGCCAGCTTAATTGCGTTTGGGCTTTGCTGATATCAGCAAAGGTGCAATCAGGCTCACCTGGTCGTTTGGGAATATATTCAACGTCACAGCCCAATAGTTCGACCAGATAATTAACGCTTTGTGGATTTCCAGCACCAATATTGTAAACCTCGCCAGTGTGGGCGGTCCCGGCAGCTCCATAAAATCCAGATGCGACATCTGTGACGTATATAAAGTCACGGGTCTGCGTTCCATCGCCAACAACGGTCATCGGAACGCCTGCAAGTTTTTGCTTAAAGAAGACACCAAAAACGGCACCATAAGCACCCGTCGTTCGAACACGCGGGCCGTAGGCATTAAATATGCGGATGGAATTAACGGGGAGTCCATAAACACGGTGCCAATGGAAAGCGGATTGCTCTCCCAGGTTCTTGCTCAGGGCATATGGGTATTGTGGGCTTATTTTATGTGTTTCGAGCGTCGGGACATCGGCAAGCCCATAACACGAGCTTGAAGCTGCATAGACAAACTTTTCAACATTAACTGCCCGCGCACATTCAAGGACTTTAACCGTCCCCATGACGTTCGTCGCCATGTAGTCGATTGGTGCTTCTATCGATGGGACAATGTCGCCAATACCTGCAAAATGGAAAACATATTTTGCGTTGTTGAATATTTTTGATTTTTCATCTAGATCACAGATGTCTATTTCTTCGACGGCAAGGGCACTTTCCTTGCTGAGATGTGCGAGGTTTTTAATATGGCCCCCGGTCATGTTGTCGATCACACGAACCGAAAACCCTTTGTCTAACAAAAGATCAGTCATGTGGCTGCCAATAAAGCCAGCGCCACCTGTTACGACTGCTACGGGTTTGGAGGTCATTTTGCCTCCAATGCCTGCATGGTGCGAACGTTATAATACCAATCGTTTGTCATACACTCGGGAAGCTGGTCCATTTTAAAGGCCTGACAGAGGTCACGAACAGCATCTTCAACAGTGTGCTGAGGTTCAAACCCAATCGCATTCTTAATCTTGTCCGAATTAATGTGATAAGAACGGTTGTCATCGCTTGGCGTCATCACGATTTCAATGTCGCCCTTTTCGGGGAATTCTTCCATGACAACTTTACGCACCATTTGTGCAAGATCGCCGATGCTGTGATTTTGATATCCGGCATTAAATGTTTCGCCCTGAATTTTTTCAGCGGGAACACGTAACAGCAATTTATACAGGTTGCACATATCCTGAATGTGCAAATTCGGGCGAAGTTGTTTACCGCCAAATACGGTGATGATACCATTCGTCACAGCGTGGGTCGTTAAAATGTTCACTGACAAATCAAGGCGTGTCCTGGGGCTGTAGCCACAAACCGTCGCTGGACGGATGGTCACACATGTCATGTCATCGGACATATGCTTAAACAGCAATGGCTCGCACCGTCCTTTATAGTCATTATATAGCGTTAGTGGAACAAGCGGGTGGTCTTCGGTTACGTCAGGCGCATCGGACACGCCGTATACTGAACTTGTTGATGCATAAGTAAACCGCTTAACGCCGGCTTCCTTCGCGGCAACTACGATAGGCTCGAAACAATCCAAGTTGATACTCGTGCTCAGGTGTTCATCCAGAACAAAACTTGCATCATTAGAAATGCAGGCAAGATGAATGACGGCATCATGGCCGGTAACGGCCTTGGTAAAGGCCTCGGCATCGCGAATATCACCTTCAACAATCTGAAGATTCGGATGATCTGGCAAGGTGGCGTGACCAAAGTACATGATGTCGAAAACTGTAATTTCATAGCCTTCATCAAGCAGTTGAGGAACAAGTCGATTGCCCACATAACCGCTGCCACCAGTAATAAGTACTTTTTTGAACTCTAACATATTAACTTTCCTTAATTGCCTACCAAGCGGTCCAGCCGCCATCGACGATAACCATTTGACCTGTCATATAACTTGAAGATTCGGATGCAAGGAAAACGACCGCGCCGACCATTTCGTCGACATCAGCCATACGGCCGAGCGGCACCTTGGAACCATAATTTCTTTGAAATGTTTCATTCTGTCCGGATTCAATGCCGCCTGGAACCAATGTGTTAACCCGGATTCCTTTACCTCCCCAGTACGTCGCCAGATACCGGGTCAATTGTCCAACGGCACCTTTAGATGCCGCGTAAGCCGCAGGTGTTGTTATCTTGCAGCCCATGTATTCGGAGCCTTCGTAGATCCGAAAATCCGGCCCGACAAGACCATAAGTTGACGATGTTTGAATGATAGAGCCTCCACGGCCTTGGCTAATCATTTGTTTGCCTACGGCCTGTGCGACTAGGAATACGCCATCGATATTGACGCTCATGACCTGGCGCCATACATCGAAATCAAACTCCTCAAAAGGAACAAAGAATTCGCGTGGGTCTGCTGATTTCGACGCTGCGTTATTGTGGAGGATATCGATGCCACCAAAACTTTCTACCGTTGTTGCAACCATGCGCTCAACATCATCTTTGTCAGTAACATTGCATGCAATGCCGATCGCCCGCCCGCCGAACTCGTCTTCAATTTCGCGGGCCTGCTTTGCAGCCGTGTCTAAATCCAGGTCAGCGACAACGATGTTCGCGCCATAAGCTGCCAAGCCACGGGTGACACGCTTGCCTTGAATGCCAGTTCCCCCCGTCACGACGGCGACTTTTCCGCTTAAATCAAAAAGATTGGACAGGTCTTTACTCATCGCTTGATAGGTCTTTATGGGTCGTCATGAATTCAACAAACTTAAAATCCAATTCTGTGTCTATATCAATGGATCGTTCTTCTGGCATTTCAAATAAAATCGTATTGGCACCAAGAGCATGATCATTATTAGAAAATAAAACGCTACGTTTCCAAATGAATACCGATGCGTTTAAGTCAAAGCATCTCGGCGCATCTTGACGGCGGGCAATTGGCTGAGCAGGAATTTTTGCAAGGAGCACGCGACCATCTGTCTGCTCTTCGACCAAATTGAAGTACGGGGACCTGCGAGAAGGCATTCCGCTTACGAGATTGTCAGCATCACTGGCTTCGAATTTTTGTATGGCCTTGCGAATATCATCAAGAGACCGCAGGGGCGATGTCGCATCAAGGTCGACAATTGTATCAAATGTGATGCCGGTTTTGTCCTCTACCGATTGCGCACAGTGTCGAATGGCAGGGACTTTCGGAGATGAATCGTCAGCCAGCTCAGCAGGCCGTTCAATAATGAAATCGGCCCCGGCCTCTTTTCCAGCCTGCAAAATGCCGACGCTGTCACTGGAAACAGCAACCCAATCAAACACGCCACTTTCTTTTGCCTGCTGAATTGTATGTGCAAGTAAGGGTTTGCCGGCTAACGGTCTGAGGTTTTTATTCTTAATGCCTTTGCTTCCACCACGCGCACATATCACTGCCAAACGGTTCATGCGTAAACCCATGCATCTTGTTGTGCCGCATTTTCCACGGCGTCAATCATTCGCATGACTTTTAAACCTTCTGAGATATCGCAAATAATGGTGTTATCGTCTTTAAGCATGGCGGCATGCTGTGCGTTATAGGTGTCGTTGCGCTCCACACTATATGTTTCTGTTCCTTGTGGTGATGAAACTGTCCCTTGAACGAGATCAAGATGAACCGAGCCTTTATCGGTTAACGCCGTGACGTTGCGCCTGGTCGTTGTATCAAGATAATTCATATTCAATGAAATTGCTGGGACACGATCGGTCGCAAACAAAATTGAATACACGTCGTCACTAGAAATTTCTAGATTACTAAAATGTCCACCCAAGGATGTTAATTTGTTCCAATCCCCAAAAATCCAGAGCAGAAAATCTAATTCGTGTGACAGGTCTCGCAAAACACCACCGCCCCTTGAGGGGTCAGCTGAATATCCTTTTCGGTAATCCGAAGTTGGCCGCCATGATGGCAAATAGCTACCAACATAAGCGGAAACTGCATGGACTTCACGCGAAGCCAGTTCTTCGCGAAACCGAAGCAAAGCAGGATGAAAACGTAAATTGAAGGCTACTTTTGCACGGGAAAACTGACTTGGGATTGCCTCGATGCCATGGGCGTAAACGGGTTTTTCGATCATAAGCAGGCCTGTGAACCCGGTGTCTGAAAGTTCCTGAATGTCCTTCTGGTGCTCATTGGTGCTGCTTGCGATGATGGTGTATGAGGGATGGAATTCGCTCACGGCCTCTTCGATATTTGAAAAGCGATTTTGATGATTGATATCGCGGCAACTGACAATGGCGACCTCATGTCCCTGTTCTGATAAGACTTCGGCATGCCGTTGCCCGATCGAGCCATAGCCTACAACAACAGTCTTCATTTATTATGGCCTTCTTTGACATCTGATTTTGCGCGCTCCAGATCATCTAGGCGTCCAATGTCCAACCAATATTCGTGAATAGGGAATACGGCGGTCGCGTCATCCTCTGCGACAAGGCAATCAAATATTTGCGTCATATCAATTCTTGATGTGCCAGACGTGGCCGCGACAATTTCTGGTTCGAGAACATAAATCCCCGCATTCACAAAGAACCGGTGTATAGGCTTTTCATCAATAGAGGTGATACGATTGTCTTCGATACTGATGACGCCAAAGGGCACTTGGAAATCATATTCACGTACGCACATTGTTGCACTGGATTTTTGTTCATCGTGAAATTTCAGCAATTCAGTGAAGCTTGTACGGGTCACCAAATCCCCGTTCATCACAATCACGGGCCTGGTCGGGGTTGCAGGTAGAAGTGCAAGTGCGCCCGCCGTGCCCATGCGCTCTTTTTCTTCAAGATACTGAATGTTTACATTCCACGCTGATCCATCGCCAAAATAGTTCTTAATATCTTCTGCGCGGTAGTTCACTGCGATGTAAAAGTTGCGAAACTTCTGTTCGATAAAGCTTTCAAGGATGGATTGGAGCAGGGGCTTCTCGCCGATTTGCAAAAGCGGCTTTGGTGTTTTCTCAGTTAAGGGTCGAAGGCGCTCCCCTAATCCGCCTGCCATTAAGACAACCCAATTATCATTGTGGCTCTCATCAAGCATCAACTCATCCAAGGTGACGAGGCCGATGAAATGCTGATGCTCGTCGATGATGGGGACATGAAGGATGCCCTGATCAAGCATCATTGTGCGGAGTGCCGAACGGTCGTGGTCCTCGGTAAATGTTCTGGGACTAGCATTCATAATATTCTTTGCAGGCGCATCAAAGGCATTGCCTTTAAGCAATCCCCGGCGGATATCGCCATCTGTTATTGTACCAAGAAGAACATCATCGTTATCGACGACAAAACATATTTTTTGTATATTCGCTTCGAGAATCTTTGCGGCATCGGCTATGTGTCCATTTGGGCCAATGCAAAGTGTTTTGATTTCTGTGGTCATGTTTTGATGTCAGCTCAAAATGGTTTGGCTGGAATGCCGGAAACGCGAGAATTTGACGGAACATCGCCGACGAGGCATGCGCCTGCTGCGACAACTGCGCCTGCACCTATTTTTATGCCTTCAATAATTGTTGCCCCGGGGCCGATATGCGCGTCGTCTTCAACAACAACGTCGCCGCTTAATACAGTGCCGGGGGCGATGTGCACATGATCACCAATTTGACAATCGTGGTCGATAGATGTGCGTGTATTTATGATTGTGTTTTGACCGATTTGGCAGCTAGGCTGGATAACGGCTCCGGCCATGATTTGTGTGCCGGGTGCCAGAATGACATCTGGCGCGATCGCGGCTGACGGGTGGGTTACTGGCGCAAATGAATATCCGGCAGATGAGAATTTTTGATAAAGAGTTTTTCTTGAACCCAGCGGCTTTGTTGAACCAACACCAATGATAAGTTTAATGTCGTTCGGGTTGTGTTTATCAACGACGGCATCGCCGCCTAGAACCAGACATCCAAGAATTTCGGTGCCGTGAAGGGATGCGTTCTGATCGGTCAGGCCAAGCACATCAAAGCCGGATAATTGCAAGACGTTCAAGACGACTTTCGCATGGCCACCCGCGCCTAGAATAATAACGGGATGGGACGAATTCAAATCTGCTCGCCTTCGTCATAATCGCGTGTGGCAGGTGCTTCTGATATGGCCCAAAACATCATTGGCGATTGACCCGTTCCGGGACGCTTGGCCGTGATGTTGTCCGCGATGATCTCATCGCCTTTTCTAATGGACGTGCGCGCGACAAGGCTTTTCCGTGCAACTGGAATCGTTTCAAGCTCAGAAGGGCGCGGTATTTTCACGCCGTCGCCAAGTGAAATTTGCGTATCACGAACACCACGGATCAGTAATGCAAGTTCACCCGGTTCTAGTGACGCCTTGTGATCCGGGCCCGGCAGTTCCCGGTCCAGGGTATAATGCTTTTCAATAACGTCGGCACCTAGTGCTGCCGCGGTCAATGACGCCATCATGCCTTCTGTGTGATCAGAAAACCCAACTTTCAATCCAAAGGCATCCCGCAAGGGTTTCATTGCAGACACATTCGCATCATCAAGCGGGGTCGGGTAAGCGCTGGTACAATGCAGGACGGTAACATTTTCAAGTAATGCGGCTTGTCCCGCGTCACTGTTGAACGCGTCTTCGAAGGCTCCAAGTGAAGGCTGATCCGTTCTGTTTGTCATGCCAAACGCCAAAACACCCAATGCGCTTCGTACTTCATCGAGCTTGCACATCCCAGTCGAGAGAATGACCCGGCATCCTGTTTTGGCGATTTCAAGTAAGAACGGCCCGTTAGTAACTTCGCCCGAAGGCACTTTGATTGTCTCAAGTTTTAGATCGTCGACAAGGAATCGAAGGCTTTCGCTGTCAAACGGGGTTGAGAGAAAATCGATGCCTTTCTCGGCACAATAATCTCGTAATTCAAAATGCCAATCGTGCGGAAGCTCCAATCGTTTGAGCATTTCAAGTTGTGATTCTGCCGCGTCGGTGGTGTCCATTTGATACGTGGCCTTTGGCGCATCGACAGATGCCAGCGCCTCAGCGTTAAAGGTTTGGAACTTAATCGCATCGGCACCGGCTTCAGCCGCGACATCAATCAGCTGGCGTGCCATGTCTTTGTGGCCGTTGTGATTAACGCCCGCTTCGGCGATGAAATAAATACTCATGATACGGCCTGGTCCAAATCAATATTATAGAACGGCTGTCGCGCCAAATGGTTAAGGTCGAAAGATCGCAAAGCGTTGGCAATCTTCGCTGATGCACCGGGCATGCCATACTGGCAAACTTGATTCTGGTAGGACGCGCGAAACGCGGGCGAAAGTGCCTTGCTGATCGCAAGATATATTGGCGATTTTTCAGGCACCGTATTAATGATCGATGCCGCACGAAGGCGACCTTTCTGGCGGTCGCCGATATTCACTGTTGGCACATCAAACGCGGGCGCTTCGATGATGCCGCTCGATGAATTCCCAATAATTATATCTGCATGTTTCATGGCGCTTAAATAATGAACTTGTCCCAACGAAGCGAAGGCACGTGCGCGTGACGGGGATGCGGTTACAAATGTCGATATTGTATCAGTGATCACATCTCTGCCGGCATCAGCATTAACGCCTGTAAAAATGGCGGTGTGATCTGGAAATTCTGAAAGTGTATCGATAAGCGCGGTTACTTCAGAATCAACTTGTGTTTGCCCCCGTGTCGTTGGATGCAGGGTGATCAAAAAATAGGGGTCGTTAAACTTAAGGCCAAGCGCGTCATAAGTTGCCGCGGCATCCAATAGCTCAGTGCGTGCGATATGATCTAACCCGGGTGCGCCGACAGTGATCACAGTCTCAGGCTGCGCACCCATTTGAACAATGCGGTTGTGGTATTCATCCGCCGCTGGAAAGTGCAGCGCTGATAATTTGGTAATGGCATGGCGTATGGCGTCATCTATTGCACCTTCAGTAATTTCGCCGCCATGAATATGCGCGATGGGTGTATTGCAAATTGTTGCCGCCGTCGCAGCCGCCAAAATTTCAAATCGATCCCCAAGAAGCACGACGATGTCTGGTGTTAATGTTTCAAGCGCTTCTGCAATACCTGCCGTCGCCAGCCCTGTTGATTTGGCAATCGAAGATGGCGTGTCGACCGTAAGTTCGATGGGAACACGCGCATCAATATGAAATCCATCAGCTTCGATGACATCAACGGTATATCCGAACGCGGGTTCCAGGTGGGTGCCTGTAACAATCAATTGCAATGTCATGGATGGATCGTTCTGGATGTCACGCATTAGCCAAAACAAAAGACCATATTCAGCCCGAGTTCCTGTTATGACGCAAATTTTACGGTTAGGCATTGGACAAGTTTACTGCAAGTTGCGGGCTGGATGGGATATTGATCAGGCGCGCGTATACATCTTCGGTGACACCTAAGTCCATACGCGGGCATTCGGTGAACATGGATAAAAGATGCATGGGCCGCCATGCCGCACGCGTCATGAACCCCGCCTCATTCGTAGTCAGCAGGATGTCGTTCCGCAAATCGCTATCGGCGCGATCCAGCATTAAAAGATTGAGCCAGTAATTGCTTTGACCCCAATCGGGTTCGCTAAAAAATCGTACGCCATCGATGTGTGAAAATGCCGAGGCATATGCGTCGGCCAACTGTCGTTTTTGCGTCAAAAAAGTTGGCAGGCTTTCTAGTTGTGCGCAGCCAAGGGCGGCATTCATATTTGGAAGCCGGTAGTTATATCCAATGTCGTCGTGAATGAATTCCCACTTGTGGGCTTGCTTAGCCGTCGTCGTAATATGCCTAAGCTTTTTGGCCAGCGCGTCATCGTTGGTCATCATCGCGCCACCGCCGCCCGTCGTGACGGTCTTGTTGCCATTAAAGCTAAGCGTTGCGACCCGGCCTTGATTGCCGGTATGGCGACCCTTGTAAAATGAGCCTAAAGACTCCGCCGCATCTTCGATCAGATCAATGTCGAAATCGTTACAAAGCGCTGTCAACGCATCCAGATCAGATGGGTGTCCGAATGTGTGCATGCACGCGACCGCGGCAATCCGTCGCCCGGTCTTGATGTTGATAAGCTGTCCATCCTGGCGCTCGGTCGTTGCATCCAAATATGTGCGAAGCTTGCCCGCATCAATGCCCAGCGATGTCATTTCCACGTCAGCAAAATGCGGGGTGGCACCGGTGTAGGTGACAGCATTTGCCGTCGCGACGAATGTGAGTGCCGGGATGATCACTTCATCACCGGAGCCGATACCCAGGCCTGCAAAGACAGCATGCAAAGCGGCCGTGCCACTTGACGTTGCGATCACATGTTTGGCACCCGTGAATTCTTGGAGCATCTCTTCGAAACGGCTGACATAGCTGCCCGCCGTCGACACCCAACCTGTATCAATACAGTCTTTTACGTAAGCCCATTCGTTCCCAACGAAACAGGGCTCATGCAAACTGGCCGAACCTTGAAGAAGGTCATTAAATACAGCCACGACATTTTTTGAAAGTAAGTCCACAGGTTAAGACTTCTGGTAATCAATCTCATAGTTGCCATAAAAGTTGGCGCGCGTTTCAGCGTCATCAAACAGGTTTTGGTCGAGGGCACGGATCAATTCCTGAATGCCATCTTCGACACTAAAGCGTGGCGTAAAGTTCAACCGTTCACGAATTTTTTTGAAATCGACCCGGTAGTTTCTTGGATCGGAACCATGGGCTTGATAGGCCACGGGCGCGTCTGGCATGTGGGATTGAATGGCTTCGATAATCATTCGCTTGGTGAAGTTATTGTTGTCGCCGCCTGCATTGAAAACATCAAAGCTGATATCGGCGGCGGGGGCTTCCAAGACACGTTGAATGATGTTTGCAAAATCCTGCACGTGACAATATGGCCGCCAAGTGTCCGCATCATAAACCAACAGATCCCGGCGCAGATACATCTCGCGGGTGAATTGACTAACGGTAAGATCAAACCGCATTCGCGGCGCCAATCCAAAGGCGGTGGCAAACCGAAGTGCGGTCGCTTCGTAATCAACTTGGCCCTTTAAAGATAATAGCTTTTGCTCAATGCCGACTTTGGCTTTGGCATAAAGTGAGAGGGGATTGAGTCTGTAATTTTCATCCGCCAGCGTGCCTTCTGGGATCAGACCATAGTTCGAACACGTCGAGACAAAAATCACCCGCTGAAGATTTTTACCATTCAGCGTATCGACAAGATCGCGGATGCCAGTTTCGTTAATGGCATCGTGGGCATCGGGATATTTCTTGGTGATTGGATCGCCGACAAGGCCTGCAAGAATGACCACATCCGTTGCACCTTCAAGGCCCTGACCAACGATAGCAGGGTCTGCTAAGTCACCGTTTAGGACGTCAAAGCCTGGTACGTCAAATAGGTTCAACATGATGTTCTGCGTGCCATACAAGAACAGATCAACGATGCGCACTTTGTAGCCAAAGCTTAAAAGGCGTTTGGCAACGACAGGACCGATGTAGCCACCGCCACCAAAAATTGTAATAAGGCGGCCTGCGCCCGTGTTTGATAATTCTGTGTTCAAGATAACCTCGTGTTTTAGACAAGCTACCGCACTCTGGGTGAAAACACCCAAAGTGCAAAAAGATGATGTGGCGCCAGATGTGCTCTAAATAGCAGCGAACACGGCGTCCTTTTCAACCCGGGCCCGAACTTGTCGCCCAAGTATGTTTAGTAAAACCGTGACACGATCACAGTCATCAGCGCTTTCAAAAAGCGCTTCGAATTCTCCGAGTGCGCCGCGAATAACGCGGACGGCATCGCCGGGCTTGAAGGAATTTCCTTCGTGCGTTTTGACGAGCCCCTTGTCATCCTGGCGCGCCGTAATCTCATCAATAATCTGATCTGGAACCGGGGCGGGCTTTTCGCCAAACCGGACGACGTCAAAAATACCAGCCGTTGAACGAATGGCACGCCACGGTGAATTGTCGGGATCAATTTGGATAAAGATGTAGCCTGGGAAAAGCGGCCTTGGCACCCAATCCACTTTGCGGGCATGGCTGCGGCGTTTTAAATGCTTTGGCAGCAAGACACGAAATCCTTGCCGCAAGAGGTGCATTAGCGCCTTGTCTTCGGCGTTTGGCTGTGTGTTGGCGACGCACCAATAATTCATTACGCGTCCTCCGGGATGGCGGGGCCGTAATCTCTGACCACGCCTAAGAACTTTGGTGCCAGAATTTTATGTGCCGGAAAATGTTGATGGGCGGCGTCAAAGGCACTTTGAGGATCAGATATATCGCAAATGATGGCGGCGTTGATGTTTGATAAAAGCGACGGGTCTGACGTTGCGGGTAAGCCTGCAACCTCACCCACGTTCGGATCGTTGGTAATAACGGCAACCAGATCAACGTCAAAATCCCGCGCGGACAGCGAAAAAATTTCGTTCAGGTCACTGGACCCAAAAAAGGCAATGCGCGTCCATTCGTTGCGCTGACAAATTTCAAACATCTCAGCACCCTGCAAGCGGGCATGACGAAAAAGGTTCAAAGATTGCGAGAGGAATTCCGCGGTCAGGCGACCCTTTTCGCTGAGGCCTTGCGGTGTCAAATAGTATGCATAGCGATTAGCAGGCGCGTGGCTGATCTTGATCAACCCCTTTTTCACACACCGCTTCAAATATGCATTCGCAAGACCAAGGGCGATGCCCAGGTCGTCGGCCATTGAACGTTGCGAGACTTGTGCGTTGTCGTAAACGGAATTTAGCAGGCCCAGCGTAATTTTGGCCTCGTTGTCCATCTCAGACATTTTTGCCTTGGCCTTCGTCACGTTATGCGCTTCCTTTTGGGCACCCAACCGGGCAAAACTCAAAATAATAAGGCATGAGGCCGAAATAGCCTCTAAAACCGCCCTGTTCACGAATCGAACAGTACCGCGTTCATCTGCTGAACGTCAAGGATTCATTTCATGAACAGCCTGATTTCTTTAGTGTTTTTGAATATTTTGTCGAAAACTTCGCGTATAACGATTCTGGTGTGTCGAAGCATGCTCCGAGCCTATTTAGCGTCTCAATTTGACTGTGCTGGCGAATGGGCATACCAAACTATAGCACGATGAATTAATTGGGTGTCATTGTATGGCTGCGAGCGAAAAAATTGCCGTTGTTGGATTAGGGTACGTAGGCCTGCCATTGGCGTTGGCGCTATCGCGTTATTATCAGGTGATTGGCTTTGATATATCGAGCGCCCGCATCGACGCCTTGAAGAAATTCGATGATCGATCTGGCGAGGTTGAGGCTGCGACGCTCCGCTCCTGCACCATGTCATTTACCGATAATATCGCGGACATCGCCGGGAATGACGTCTTTATTGTGACGGTGCCGACCCCGGTTGATGATGAGAATAAGCCAGATTTGGGTGCGATGATCGCGGCCTGTGCCGGGCTTGGCAGAATACTGCAACCCCAAAATATTGTTGTCTTTGAAAGTACGGTGTATCCGGGCATTACCGAAGATTTCTGCGGACCGGCATTAGAAGCAGCCTCGGGGCTGATTTGCGGTGAAGATTTCTTTATTGGCTATTCGCCTGAGCGGATCAATCCGGGGGACCGAGAATACACGGTCGATAAAATCACCAAGGTCGTCTCAGGCCAGACCCCGGAGATCACCGAAAAATTGGCGGAGATATATGCCACGGTGACATCGGGCGGGGTTTTCATCGCAAAAAACATCAAAACGGCAGAAGCCGCAAAAGTGATCGAAAACGCGCAACGCGATATCAACATCGCCTTTGTGAACGAACTCGCAATGATCTGTGACAAGATTGGTCTGAAAACCCATGATGTTCTGGAAGCCGCTGGCACCAAATGGAATTTCTTGCCGTTTACGCCAGGGCTTGTTGGGGGTCACTGTATTGGCGTCGACCCCTATTATCTGGCCCATCTTTCTCGTAGCCTTGGTCATGAACCCGAAGTCATTTTGGCAGGGCGGCGGATCAACGAGGGGATGGCGAAGTTCATCGCTGAATCAATCCATAAAAAACTAAACAAAGCGCCCTCGCGCATTTTGGTATTAGGGCTGACTTTTAAAGAAAATGTCCCTGACCTTAGAAATTCAAAATCAGCGAACCTCGTCCGTGAACTGATCGCACTTGGCCACGCCGTCGATGTGCATGACCCGTGTGCTAATCAAAAAGAAGCGCAAATAGAATACGGCATAGACTTGTATTCGACGCTTAATCAGATCAATCCGTTTGATTGCATTGTCGGCGCGGTGCGACACGAAGCTTATGCTGATTTCACGCAGGAGACGCTAAGCTCGTTATTAAAAAGCAACGGATTGGTTGCAGACCTCAAAGGCATGTGGCGGGCAATTGAAATGCCAGACGCAATTGGCAGATGGAATCTTTAGCGGCGGTTCAAGTTGCGAGACGTTTCGGGTGCCTGTCATGAAAATTCAACATTTTGATACCCGTGAAAACTGTGCAGCGGCGCTCAGTAATGAGTTGGCAAATACGCTTCAGGCGGCACTAAAAAATAAAAATTTGGTATCGATGGCGCTTTCTGGTGGTCGGTCGCCAATGCTGGTTTTACCACGTCTGGCCAAGGCCGCCGTTGACTGGGGGCGGGTTTGTGTAACGCTCAGTGACGAAAGATGTGTGACCTTAGATAATGCCGCCAGTAACGCCGAAATGGTACAATCAAACTTTATCAACAAAGGTGCCAATGCCGCCCGGTTTTACCCGCTATGGACTGAGGCCACGACGTTGTTGGACGGCGCGGAACGGGTAGCTGAAAGCTTAAAAAATCTGCCGATGCCTATTGATGCCATATATTTGGGTATGGGTGAAGATGGACATTTTGCGTCGTTGTTTCCGACGCAGGATACAGCAACATTGGATTCTGAAACGTTACCGCTCGTTATGGGCACGGCACCAAATGAGCCAAGGCAACGGATTAGCTTAAGCCTGTCTGCGATTAAGGCATCGGACCAGATATTCCTGCATGTGACGGGGGCGGCAAAGCGGGGTGTTTTCGCGCGTGCGCAAACCATGCCGCCAACATATATGTGCCCGATATCATTATTACTGGCGGATGAAAGTTTAAACCTGAGCGTTTTTACGTGTAATTGATATGGCTTAACGCTGCATAGAGAAGCGCCACTTTACCGTTGTTTCGTCGGGTTCATGATTGCCTAAAATGATAATTTTCTGGGTGCGGTGTTGGACGCCATCATAAAAGCTGATACTATCTTCCAGCATCACAGGGTCGCGACTTGTAAATCGCCAGCCACGCGACTTTGGTGGTTTGATGATGACTTCGCCGCCCCCAGAAACCATTGAGGCACGGATATTGGGGTGCAGGTGAAAGCGAACAGAAAATGGCTGTGATGCACCGCCGGTCAATATATCCTCACCGCGGATATCGCTGCCGATATCATCCAGATAAATAGCCCGCTGGTGGCTGATTCGAAACGCACGGACATACGCATCGTGACGCATTTCAATGAGCCGGGCCCCTTCGTGGTCTTTACGATTAACGGAAACATCTGTAACAGGGCCTGCATTGGTATCTTTAATCACAACGGTCGAATGGGCTGCGGTTGAATTAAGAACACGGGCCCAGGTTTGTTGATTTTTATCATCGCCGAAACGTGCCCCGCAATTACTGATCAAGCGCACTTTTCCAACGCTCAGCTCGAACGCACCAGGGGCGCGGGAAAGTGCGGTATCTTGAATATTGGTTTTCCCGCAATCTACGATGATGGTTGTTTGGCCTGCACGTAATCGATGAAATCCGGTATGCGGTGCCGAGGTCATCGCACGGCCTTTGCTGCCGGTTGCCTTAATGACGGCATCGATTAAGGTCGCGGTGTTTGCTGTTGATTGGCCGATTAAAGCAAAGCCCCCATCGCCATGGCAGAGCCCCTTAATAAACGGTGTCATTCGGTCTATCGCAGAAATCAGTTCTCGCGGCGGCTCTATATGATGGCCAAGCAACGTGTCGCGAATTTCTGTCAAAATTGCCAAAACGGCTAAGGCCTTGATCGGGGAACGTTCAAGATGCCCACCGTCGCCTTGTATTTGTCGGTCCACATCCGCACCAAAGGATGTAAGGTATTGTTCAAGGGCAGGTTCAATCTCGGGTAAGGCTAATGCGGCATTGATCCGTCCTTGATGGACAATAAATTTGCGCCAAAGCGGTAACCCATCAATGGGCGCACGCCCTAAATGCCGTGAATGGCGTAAAATAGACTTCCCCCATTGTTGCTGTGCATCTGGATCGATTGCAGCAGAGATACCATCAAAGGCATTTAGCCAATGGGTCAGACGCGCAGCCAAAATATCGGCACGCCAATAAACCGAGTCCCACGTATCATGCACCGAAAGCCAATGTGAGATAACGGGCCACGCAAGTATGGCTTCAATGTTGCTATTGTTCAGCCAACGAAACTGGCCATCCTGTTCAATGGTGGGCGGAGTGGATTCGGGCTTTTTGAGTTCAGCATAAGAAATCACTGCGGTGCTAAACCCTCCGTTCCCTTTTGGAATACGAATGGTCGCAGGGGACGTTTGGCCCAGCAGCATATTGTAAGCGTCAGAACGGAATATGGCCGTCTGAATGGAAGCTGGAAAGCGGGCAATCATCAGATGAAAATCTCTCCGGGCCTTTGTTAGTGATTTCTAAAAGGCTGCATGACGGTGTCGAAATTAAAACACCTGATCATGCCGCGCCTTTAACTAAGCGTGCAATAAAGAAGCCGTCCATGCCACCTTGATCTCTAAGAAAATGTGGCAAGGTACGGACATCCCCTTTGAGTGTAATCGCGTCGCTTAAGCCCGGCATTTCATTGGTGGTTATTGGCTTTCGCGTGAACGATGGATTGTTGGCCAAAAAGGCGATGATCCGCTCAGGCCCTTCTTCAGCCAGCAATGAACACGTTACAAACATTAAAGTACCGCCGGGCTTTAAGAACGCTGCCGCCGCATCAAGAAGATTATCTTGAACCACCGCCAGTTTTAATATGTCTTCAGGCGTTTTCAAATGTATGAGGTCAGGATGTCGGCGCATGGTGCCTGTTGAAGAACAAGGAGCATCCACCAAAACCACATCCGCAAGTGCGTCCGGTTTCCATTTCCGTACATCCGCGCATACAAGTTCTGCCTTGTAGCTAACTCGGCCCAGATTGTCGGCAACGCGTTCCAATCTGCGTTTTGAGATATCAACGGCTGTGACGTTTCCCCCGTGCGCGAGCAATTCCATGGTTTTGCCGCCGGGTGCCGCACAAAGATCAATAACATCTTTGCCTTGAATGTCACCAAGCAGGGTCACCGGCAACCGCGCCGCCGCGTCTTGTACCCACCATTCCCCCTCGGCAAACCCTTCGAGGGCGGTGACGTCAGAGGTTTCGGTCATCCGCACACTTCCGCCAAGCACAAGGGACCCGCCAAGCGTCTTGGCCCATTTTTCTGGGTCGGATTTTGGCGTCAGATCTACGGGCGGTGTTTCCAGGTGTGCTGCGGCTATAGCGCGGGCGGTCTCCTCGCCATAAGCGGCGACCCAGCTTTCCCAGAGCCATTCGGGTGTATTCAAGCGTGCGGCATCTTGCGCGGTCAACAAGTCTTCGCCTTCGCGTTGCAGTCGGCGCATGACGGCATTCACCAGTTTCGCAAAAGGCACTTGTTCGATGTTGCGGCACAAATCAACGGTTGTGGAGACGGCGGCGTGGGGTGCGGTTGCTGAAAATAAAAGTTGCGCGATACCAACCCGCAAAACATCCCGTACGGGCCGCGCTTTTCTTGGCAGTGCGTCCGGCACACAATGATTGATCAGGGCGTCAATTTGTCCCAATCGGCGCAGGGCCATCCTCGCGATGAAAGCCGCGAACCCGCGATCAGGAACGCTCAGCGAAACGTATTCAGGGGTGCTACCAAAAGCCTCGCCCAATGATCGATGGCGTATAATGACACTCCGGATGACCTCGAAGGCGGCACGCCTGGCGGCAATCGTTCGAATGTCTGGCATTTCCGTGGAATTTTGTTTCGACATGGGCCTCTGGGTTTCAAATTTCAAAAGTGCGTGTTCTGTGGTCTTCATTACGGGCTCTGATCCGGAACGGCAAAGAAATTAAAACACATCTTGAGACCTCTGCATAAGGCCCGATATGGCGCATGATTTCAACACAACTGACGAATTGGTGGAGTTTTGCGCCCTGCCACAACGGTTATTCGGTGTTTTTGGCTGATATTCAGGACGTTTCCCGATATTTTGACGCACTTATCCCGTCGGCGTCGGTTCTCGAACATCGTATAGCGTGAGGAATTTGGCCCCCTTGCGAATATTGGAGGCCATTGCCGCCAGACCATAGAAAGTCAGATTTTTGCCCAGCCCTATGAACTGGGTCCGGGCCAGGCCATAAAGCCGTTTAAAGGTGGCGAACGGGCGCTCGCCGCCGCTCCGGGTGACTGCAATTTCCTTGTTCCGCTGGTGATCTACCGCCGACAGAGGATGGTTGCGGTAGCCCTTGCGTTGAACCCGATCTTTAATACCGAACCGGACCAGTTTGTCCCGGGTCTCCGCCGAGCTATAGGCGGCGTCAGCGTAAAGCTCGATCTCATCGCCCAATAATAAGGTATCGCGCTCCCGGCTATCATGCACATTACCCGGCGTCACCGTCTGGTGGTGAATAAAACCATCCTCATCGACACCCGTATGCACACTGAAGCTATAGGTGGATTTGAGCTTGCCACGGCTGTCCTGCTTCACATGCCAGCCCGCTTCCCCGTCCTTCGTCGGCTTGCCGTCAACGCCCGTGCCCGGACCCGATTGCGCCGCTTCAACCGGGGTCGCATCAATGATATTGACCCGGCCTTCGCTCATGATGATGTGTTTATCTTCCAGTTGCCGGTTCACCTCGCCCAACAACCTCTCCCACAAATCGTGGTCCACAAGCTGCTGGCGAAAACGACCTAACGTGGTTGCATCAGGAATATCGGACGATAACTCAAGGCGGCAGAAACGGCGGAACAGAAGATCCCGCGCCAGACTGGAAGCAAGTTGTTGGTCCGACAGTTTATACCAGATACCCAGCAGAAAACTGCGCAGCAGTGTCAGCAGCGGGTAGCTCGGACAGCCCGTCTTCGAGGCGTATATTTCGTCCATCAAAGATTCAAGCTTAGTCCAGTCCAACACCGCCTCGGTGTCGTCTAGGCCATGTAACGAAGGGTGAACAAGCATTGTGCTGGAAACAAACAATGCTGGCTGGGTTTCAAAGGGTTTTCTCATGCTATAATTATAGTAATTCCTCCCTCGGTGTGGGAGAGTTATGCAGAGGTCTCGCCTTATAAGATGGCGGTTGAGCGTGTCGTAATCGATTACGACCGTTAAAAAGCACATGCGGATATTAATATTGCCATGACGAAACTGAGCAACCTGCAAAGATTAGAATCTCAATCCATCCATATCCTGAGGGAGGTCGCGGCAGAATTTGAGCGCCCCGTGCTGATGTATTCGATAGGCAAAGACTCAGCCGTCTTATGTGGGATCCCCGGGTACCGAGCTCGA
>JGI24917J38488_100930_pt1 | contig 39278 bp, 39 predicted proteins | sample LinPfosmplate5_FD_38488 | JGI IMG/M metagenome (IMG submission 38488)
TCGAGCTCGGTACCCGGGGATCCCACGTATACGTAATTTTTTATAATAAAAAAATAGATTTGTTTTATTATACTATTTCTACAGTATTTGTACTGTTAATTTATCCAAGTCTGGGGAATTGGACAAGGTTGGCACCGATACCGAATCCTGCACCACCTCTGGCACTGCTTGCCATAGTAGGAACGAAGACGTCTAAAATGGCAAACGTTGCTGCTGCTGAAAGAGCAATGATAGTGATTTCTTCAACATCAAGTTTTCTCTTTGGGATGGCAAATGCGGCTAAAGCAACCATGATACCTTCTACAAGGTATTTGATGGCGCGTTTTAAATATTCACTAAAATCAACTGCTGGCATGTTTTTTCTAAGTAATATAATATAGAATAATAAAATAATTTACCGATAAAAAAGAACTTAAATTGTATTTTACTCTCTAAAGTATATTATCTTATATAATTCTACCTACCTAATAAGAACTCCTAAATATGTCTTCGCGTACTTTTGAAAAGAAAATGACCCCCGATGGGAAATTAAATCCCAAATATGTTGACTTGCTAAACGAAGACCCCGCAATTCCTAGTCAAATGTACGGTTGTTATTCATTTGTGTCACCCGATAAGATTATTCGTAACCGTGAGTTATTTATGTTTGAAAAGTTTGTTAAACAATGGCAGTACAGTAAAGGAGTTGCAATGTTTTCCGATTTCACGCAATTTTTATCATACAAATACAGTATTAATCCGGAAAATATCTTGAATGATTTAGTAACCTTTTGTAAAGAAGAGGAAAATGTGCTAAAGCGCGAAGATGTGGTCGGTGATTTCAAACAATTCATGGACAAAAGCGAAGAACGCTTAGCCGAAGAATTCAACCGTGATAACCAATTCCAGACTTCTGTACGGGGATTCATTAATCGTGGTAACTTTGCTAGTCCCGAAGAAGCCGAGAAATATGCCAAGGAACTCCGTGACCGTGACCCCAATCACGATATTTTTGTAGGACGTAACTTTGTATGGACACCATTGGACCCGGATGCCTATAAAACTGGACGCATTGAATTCTTGGAAGAAGAACTAAACCAACTTCACCACGAGAAATTGAAGAACGAGAAAAAGGCCAAGGAAGAATTTGAAAAGCGTTTGTACGATGCTAAACGTAAGGCCATTGAAGAAAACGTCCGTGAAGCCAAGAATAGTGGAAACAAATTGACTCAAACCATGGATGCTGATGGTAATTTGGTAGGAGCCAATACCATTAATTACGATGAACGCGAAGCAGCCGAGCCCATTCAAAGTAAAAAGCCCTTTTTAGAAGATGGTAACAAAAAAGAGTAAATAATTAGGGTAGTTAATTAAGAGTCCTTGTAAAATTGACGAGATTTATATCCAGTATTATGATTTACAAAAAACACCTTATTTCTTGTAAATAACGAACAGAATGATCATGACGACTAGAACACCGAGTATTTGGGAAATGCCATCATTGCAATTTGAAGTAGAATCTCATCCACCGGATTCTTGTACAGTAATAGACACGCAAATTGATACTATAATAGATGAACCTATTGTACTATCGGGAAACGAAGTCACTGAAAACGAAGTCACTGAAAACGGAATGACAGAATATAATGAATCTACAGACGATGACAATTCATCGGTGGATTCCATTATTATCAAATTGGCTAAACGCAAACAAAATATATCCATATCGGCATCACAAGTAGCACAAATCTTCAATTTGTCTCCATTCGGTACAAAAGAAGATCTTACCAATAAATTGCTGAAGAAACACATATCCAATTATGATTATGTGGATAAAGATACACTTGTTCTACAGGAATTATCACCGGAAGGTCTACTATATCACCGATTTGTACTTCAAAAGATTAAACACTGTAGAGAAAGTAGCGAATTGCGCAAGTTGGCCGGAAAAGCCATTGCTTGTATATTTTCTACGGAACAATACAAAAATGCTTCCACCAAAACCAAGACCAATGATAAACGTGTACTATTGAGTCATTATAGACGAGTATTTGGTACTTTGAATGAGGAACATGTGGCGGAAATTGTAGGACGATACGGAAAGGCCATTCATAGAGATGACAAAACGCATACATTGTTAATCAAAAATACAATCGACCTCCAGTGTGTAGTATCGGGAAGGATCGACCGTATATTAGAACGCGAAGATGGTACACGTGTCTTGATTGAGATCAAAAATCGAGTTCATTCGTTTCACAAAAAATTACAGCGCTATGAAAGTATACAAGTCCAATTGTATTTACAAATGACCGGTCTGGAAGAGGCGTTTTTGATTGAATATTATGAACGCAATTTCCGGTACCATAAAATTCTACGTGATGACTCCTACTATAATCGTGTGCTACGCCCACAATTGATTCATTATACAGAATACTTACAACAGTGCATGAAAGGTCGGGAAATCAATTGATTCTTGTACAGTAATTATACTGTAGGATAATAATACCAATCTAAATATTCACAAACCTTTTTCCAAATCATATCTTGTTCCAATTGCTTAATGCGGTCTTTCATCATAGGAATAAAAGGTAAATATTGACGTTGGTCCAATAAAACACATAGTTGACATAAAATATAAGTATAATTGAAAAAATTGGTCCGAGTAATAGGACAAAAAATGGCCCACGGTTGTTGGATTTCAATAAACAATACACAAAGGGTTTCAATCAACTCTTCGTCCATGACCGGTGGCTGAATGCCTAAAATAGAATTAATGTACTGTATATGTTCAAAATATTTGTTATACCCTAAAATACTTAATATATTACGCATTTCAATATAATTCAGTTCGCTGATTTTTTTCCGCTCTTTTTTGATACGTTGTCGTACAGCATCCAATACTTCCTCGGGTATACGAGTGGTTTCTTTTGCTTGGAATTGAGACAAAATCTCCTTGAAATGATTTAGGCGAATATAGGCCGTATAGGATACTTCATTTGGCATTTCCTTATTTAGGGGTTTTTGGTTGTCTACAATATGAATCACGAATTTCCCACATTTCTTGTTGTTGCAAATTAACACACCTTCTTCTTCTAAAGGAATCAATTCGCCTTGGTTGCACAATAAACAAGTCTCGGAGTCTAGTACATATTCCTGTAGATGAACGGTATCTTGTCCTACGTTTTTCCAATATTGTTGAAATAGTCGTTTAGACTGATTATAGCGTTCGTTATTGAGATCACTACTTTCGTCTGTATTGCCCTTGATTTTGAAAAAAGTATGCATGGTCTTCTTGTCTTTCACATTTTCGCCTAAATTAATCTTTTGCTTTTCCTCGTAATAATGGAAAATGTATTTGGAATTCTGTAGCAAATAATCATTTTTACTGGTCTTCAATCGCTTGAGTTCTTGTTTCTTGACTTTGATTTCGTCCAGCAATTCATAATAGTGTTCGTTTTTCTTGGTATGTATTGATTTAGCCTCTATAATAAGGTCGTGTATATCTTGTTCCAGGTTGGGTATAGTCTCATTTTCAATCACATAATACATACTCATCATATCATTGTGTTTTTCATCAATGGATGTAGTAGCGTGATTCGATTTCTTTTTTTCCATAGTAAGTCTTTTGTAGATGAAAATGTAATTAATTCTTTAAACTCCTTTTTTCCCTGATATTCTACTGGACAAGAACTTTAGGCATTTTTGATCATTTTTGATCCTTTTTGATCATTTTTGATCATTTTTGATTTATTGTGTTCATATTTTCAAGAAATGGAGAGAACTTTAGGCGATTTTGCCGCATTTTCATTATTCTTCTACAGTGATTCCAGTAGAATAGACCACTACTCATTATGTAGTGGATATAATAGCGTATAATAAAATTAAAAAGAATTTTTTACGTAGACAAAATGTAGTAAAACGGGTTATTTTCCCAGAAATTTTTATCTTTAGGCATTTTATATTTAGCAAGAATGGCAGGAGCACTTATGCAAATCGTCGCCTATGGCGCACAAGATCTTTTCTTAACCGGAACCCCCGAAATCACTTACTGGAAGGTGTCTTACAGACGCCACACCAACTTCGCAATGGAATCCATTGAACAGACTTTCCAAGGACAAGCCGACTTTGGTCGCAGAGTCAGTGCCGTTCTTTCAAGAAACGGTGACCTTGCATACAGAACCTACTTGCAAGTAACTCTTCCTGAAATCAACCAACAAATGAAGGGTACCTCTCCAGCCGTCTACGCCAGATGGTTAGACTACATTGGTGAGCAAATGGTCTCTCAAGTTGAGGTTGAGATTGGAGGTCAAAGAATTGACAGACAATATGGTGACTGGATGCACATCTGGAACCAATTGACCATGAGTTCCGAACAACAAAGAGGATACTGGAAGATGATTGGACACACCACCCAATTGACCTACATCACCGACCCATCATTCGCCGATGTTGCCGGACCATGTGCAGGAGCATCTGGACCAGCACAAGTATGTGCCCCCAGAAACGCACTTCCAGAAACCACCCTTTACATTCCTCTTCAATTCTGGTTCACCAAGAACCCAGGACTTGCACTTCCTCTTATTGCTCTTCAATACCACGAGGTCAAGATCAACTTGGATATCAGACCAATTGGAGAATGCTTATGGGCAGTAACTGACCTATCTTCAACTGATGGTTCCACCAAGTCTGTTACCAACGCATACCAACAATCCCTTGTTGCAGCATCTCTTTACATCGACTATATCTTCTTGGATACTGATGAACGTAGAAAGATGGCACAAAACCCTCACGAGTACTTGATTGAACAACTTCAATTCACTGGTGACGAATCTGTCGGTTCCTCATCCAACAAGATTAAGTTGAACTTCAACCACCCTTGTAAGGAATTGGTCTGGATTGTCCAACCTGATGCCAATGTTGACTACTGCTCATCATTGGAAGCGGGTTCCACTCTTTACAAGACCCTTGGTGCTCAGCCATTCAACTACACTGATGCCATCGATGCTCTTCCTAACGCAATCCACGCATTTGGTGGACCCGATGCCACCTCAGGAACTGATGCTTTCATCAACTCCAGTGGACTATTTGAATCAGATGGTGCACATGATGTAAGTGGAAGCGGAACCTGGAGTGGTTTCGCAGGTGCTGATGCATCGGCACTTTCTGATGCAGGAACCTTTGTTCTTGCTGAGACCGCCCTTGACATGCACTGCTGGGGAGAGAACCCAGTTGTCACTGCCAAACTTCAATTGAACGGCCAAGACAGATTCTCCGAGCGTGAAGGATCATACTTCGATGTTGTCCAACCATTCCAACACCACACCAGAGCACCAGATGCCGGTATCAACTTGTACTCATTTGCTCTTAGACCTGAGGAACATCAACCATCAGGAACTTGCAACTTCTCCAGAATCGACAATGCTGTCTTACAACTTGTCCTTTCTTCCGGAACCGTCGCAGGTGTCTCCACTGCTAAGGTCAGAGTCTATGCTCTATCTTACAATGTCCTAAGGGTTATGAGTGGAATGGCGGGAATAGCGTACAGCAACATCTCTAGTGTTGTGTCTGGTATGGATGACCTAACCTGGGCATAAGCATTTGGATAATTATTCAAAATAACAAAACAAACCTTTTGTAAAAAAGTATAAATAATTTTTATTGTATTGTAATAATAACTATTTATTGTAGATATGATAATATTTCACCCAGAAGTTCATATACCAAAATACGAGGCTCAAAAAGAGATTTGGTTATCAAATGCTCGACAATGTAAAATAATATTATTAATGGAATGTAGAGAATATGATTCTACAGTCATGAAACCAATCCAAGGGTTGGAAACTTTAGACGGACTTTATCCAGAAACCATTTTATGTTCTACTTATACCATGTCTCAAGTACCATTTATCACATTGAAGGAAGGAGGCAATCATTCCATTGCAGTACTGGTTTTCTTCCTGTTGTCTGTACTGTTTTTCCCCGAATTGAAATCCTATATGGAATCTTTTTCCAAAGAAAGTTGGTTCCAGTCCTATGACCATTTTTTACAGGATATTCAATTTACTATTGAAGATTATGAAAACAGTAGTGATAATATGAAAACCCATATTCGTAAGCGCGCAAAGTTACATAGTGGATTGCCTTCGCATATTCCATATGAAGTGATCCGCAATGTGTGTCTCCGTACGATTCAAACAATATACCCTAATTCTACTGTAGATGATGTTGTGATACAAAAAACACTATTAGAGAGAGAAGACCGTATGGCCAAAAATATAGTAGACCAGTACAAAAAACAAACGAAAGATATACACGTTTGTATTGGTGCTGGACACTTGATGCCCTTTTTAGATGAAAAGCAAATAGCATCGTTGGGTTTGGATTTATTTTTTACTGATTACCATGGTAAAATTAAAGAAAATAGGCTTCTTCATCATTTAAATAAACAAAATATTACCTACAGAATTGATATTTGATTATTTTGATGGTTGAATATTTTTTGCAATTTATTATACCATGAATCCAACTCAAAATTCAACTTCATATAGTTACATCCACCACAACATGGCTTGCAATTCTCTATGGTATATCCGAGAGAACAATTTACTCGATCAATCCCATTTTTATGATTCATGGTATTGATTTTACCGCATAAATAACAGATCTCACTTTTTATACAATTGAAATCTTCTTTCGATAATTCAAAACAAAGGTTCCTCTTTTTTGCACGGGATTGATACTTATCGTATGAAGTTGATTTGTAGTCTTGAAAAGAGTCTTTAAATAATTTCCCTTGTATAAACCCTGAATAAGTTAAAATATGCTCGATGCGGCGTAGAAAATTGTCTCTCGATATTGTCCCTTTCATATAATTACACATAGAACAACATGCAACACAATTGTCCATATTGTATCCTAATGAATTGTCCACTCTATCTACTCCATTGAATCCTCTTTTTTCGTTTACAGTTCCACAATAATAACAAGGATTTTGTGCGATTGATATGTATTCATCTACAGTAAGTTCAAAATGAATGTTTCTATGTTTGGATGACTGTACATAAACGGCATATTGACAATGAATATTCTCTTTTTTCCTAGTATTGATTGCTTCTACTGCATCCGGATTATTTTGTCTCCATTGTTTAGCATTTTCTGCGTTTTTCTTTAAATAAGCATTTTCGTCTTTGGCTCGTTGTCTTTCACGGTAGTGTTTCCACGCACGAACAACCTTATCCCAGTTGTTCTTTTTCCATTCTTTTTTCTGCCTTTTCCGCGATTCTTTGGAATCATAAATACGACCCTGTTTTCTACGGTGTTCTTGGTCCCTTTTTCTATCTTGTATTTTACCATTATTCCGACAATGTATACAAGTCAAGGTTTCCACTGAATGTTCCCCCACAAATGCATCTCTGTTATGTGTTTTACCGCAAGTAGTACACACTTTGGTATCATGAGAAGCATTTTTAGCACTTTCAGCATTTTGCGTTTTTGCTTGATCACGCTTTGCTTTGTCTTTTTCTCTTTCCGCCTTACGACAAGGTTCACACCGTTTGTATTCAGCATCCGTTTCCAGTACATTACGACATCCACGTTTATATTGCGTACAGGGAATCTTTCCAGACGCTTTTACTTGGTCGACCCAAATATATATTTCGTGTAATTTACAGTAGGAAGTGTCTTTGTATTTTTTGTTTTTACAGGGTTCGTGCTGACAAATTTGCACCGGTTGTATTGCTTGGCTTTGTTGTTCACGAACGACTTTAGAACGACTTTTACATACATCACAAATTTTTTGGTTTTCTAAATAATACGCTTTTTTACAGCCTGTACAAATAGTCAAGGATTCCAATTGAGTATCGGTATACATATTCATATATTGGTGATTTTTACAAAACTTGGTTTCTTCATGTTGAACCTTGAATTTACAAGGATTCATATGGCGGTCTTTTCCTAGGCACTTGGATGGCATTTTTTTATTATAACAATAATAAACCGAAGTTCTTTATATTCTTTTTTACACAATGTATTTTAATTCGTGTATGGAATGGCGGGATTAGAAAAAACAAATAGAAAAAAATATTCGCCAATTCTCGATTTAAGATGATTCAATTTTTTCCATCCACCCAAAATAAACTTAACCATTTCTACAGTACTATAACCATCCATATGTTGTCCCAATTCCGTGAATTCTTTACTTGGACACCCGTATATTGGGGGTGCTCATTAGCCTTTCCACTCTTTTTCTCTCAATATGAAACATTAGAAAACCATTTTACTGGATTGTGTTTAGGACTAACATCAGTAGCAATGGGTCAAGTCGTTACTGTAGGATATTACACTTTCTACAATCGATTCCAATGGACAAAAAAATACCGAGACTCTATAATCCAGTACGCCTTCCAACCAGAAGGATTCCTGGTATTGGGTTCGTATTTGTCCATCTATTGGATCTCCGGTTCAATGCCAAGTTCCTATTATTCGCCCGTAGGTGGAATACATTGGAGACACGTGGCATTACAATTACTATTTCAGGATTTTCTACAGTATATCATGCATAGAGTAGAACACATCTATTCTCCACTTTATAGACGACTTCATCAATCTCACCATCGTCACGTACATCCTATATTATTGGACGCATTTGACGGTTCCATCGGCGATACATTTTTTATGATCTTGATACCATTATGGAGTACATCTCGATTAGTACATACAAATGTTTGGTCGTATATGGTATTCGGTACGATTTATGCCAATATGCTCACGTTGATTCATAGTGAAGTCGACCATCCTTGGGATTGTTTAGCCCATTATTTAGGAATCGGTACGCCACAAGACCATCGTATTCACCATACCAAAATGAAACGAAATTACGGACATATTTTTATGTACTGGGATCAACTGGGCAGTACATATACTGTACAAGAACCTATAAAAAAATATACTTAAATCATATATAGAATATGACATATTCCATTAACCCACAATCCGTCTACAATGGTATGATTTCAGGACAACGTAATATGTTTTTGAGTTCTTCATTGGCAATAGCAATCATAGGATTCAGCAATACTTTCAAAGATAAAAGAATAATGTGGGTCACAAAATTGGTCGGAGCAAGTATATTTTTATTATCCATTTTCATTGGAATTGGAGCAGCACAGGATTTTTCATTCTATTTAGAAAGTGTCAAAGAAGACCCACCGGAGAATATTGCATTTGAAGGTTGGAGTAGATGGCCTTATGTTAGTTACATTTATTCATTCTTCCTAGTTATTATTGCGTGTTTATTCTTTTTTCGAAAACTTTTTTAAACCATTGTGATGATTTAAAATGAGACATTTTTTCAATAATTTTTATGATACTTATACTAAAAATTATCTCTCCAAAAAATTAACTTAGGTATATTTATTCTACAGTATCTATCTATAATCTTTCTCTCCACAACACAAAAAAATGGATTTCTTCGATTATCAATACTATTTAGAACAAAATCCCGTTCTTAGGCATTTGAACGCACCAGAAGCCTACTATCACTATATTAATACCGGTAAACACGAAAATCGAATCTGCAAAAAAACGCCCATTAATGATATAACCAATGTCACCATTGTACTACATTTATTCAAAACCAATTTATGGGACGAAATGACGACGTATATTAATAATGTCAAACGCGTTTTCTCTCGAGTTCACATTCTAGTGACCATCCCCATTGATCATCCAATTGAAACCACTATTAAAAAACAATACACCGACGCCATTATAATTCCAGTAGAAAATCGAGGCGTGGATGTGCTCCCATTCATCATTTCTGTACAGTATATCCGCAAACATAAGATCCCCACGGATTTCATTTTGAAGATGCATACCAAAATAACCGGGAATACACGAGATAAATTATACAATTGGAGACAAGAATTACTGGGCCCCATTACCGATTACAACAATTTGATTATATTACAGCAATTGTTCCAAAGAGTCGATAATATAGGCTGTGTACAGGCGCAAAAATGTTGCGTACCGAAAACGATCGATTCGGAATACAAATACAATTTACTCGGTATACGCCATATATGCAAAACGTTTCCCCATGTAGAAGAATCCTGGAGTGATTTCAATGCGGGTAATATGTTCTGGATCAATAACGAAGTACTGGACGAATATTTGACCGAACCACTGATTGAGTTTTTAGTACCGAAATTCCGCGAAGGAAAACCACCATGTAATTTCACCGGACCATATGTAGAATACATTTGCGAACGCCTTTTTACGGGGAATTTCTGTTTCAAAAAGAAGAACATTTTGGTCAATGAATATCCAGTATGCGAACGCGGCTTATTTTTCAGCCAAACCCCGGCTTGTTATCAACCGAAAGTCTTTTCCATTTACAAACCCGAAGAACAAATGGAATTAACCGGTTGCTTTCCAAAACCAAAAGTCTAGAAAAAAATGCACATAAATAGTATTTTCGTACAAAAAGAATATATTATACAGCGGTTATGAACCGACTCAAGATTTTCGGCATTATCACTTTTTTATTTAATCACCATTTTTCTACAGTATTTACCTGGCATATTGGCGGTAGTGGTACAACCCCACCTCCGTTATGGAAATTTATGAATGAAAATTTGAAAACGACAGTACGTCAATGGTTTATCAAACGTGCGGAAAAATCCGGTATACCCTGGACCGATTTGACTCAAGAATATGAAAATCGTCTGGATCTATTGGAATCGTACAAGGAAAAATACGAAGATCCTTCTATAGAATACCCGGATTATTATACACAGAGATTCCACGGTTATAATAAGGGCAATTTAGAATGGAAGGCGGCATTAGAAGTCCAAGCGGCAACCTTGAGTATATCCTCTCAATATTGGCCTAAACTAGATCCTATTTTGGCCGAACAATACATGCGAAATAATACCACGGAATCCATTCAAAAGTATTGGAATGACCATAATCCCGGTATACCTATACAAACCATCATGGATATGGGTTCTTCTACAGGTATATCCACGAAATTCATTCAACGTGGTTTTCCAGAGGCTTCTATATTGGGTGTGGAACTAAGCCCCTTTTTTTTGGCCGTGGCGTTGTATGACTCGGATATGACCGACAATTCATTGCGCTTTATACACGCCAATGTAGAAAATGTACGGCTTGCTGATGAGAGTTTTGATGTGATTACTTGCCAATTTTTGTTTCATGAAGTGCCTTATTGGAATCAATTGGAAATATTGAAAGAAGCCCATCGGTTGTTGAAAATGGATGGTATCTTGGTTATTTTGGATTTGAATCCGTATGATTTACGGCGGCGATTGGAAACGAGCCCATTCCGAAAATGGGCGTTTGAATCGACCGAACCGCATATATTCGATTATTATCAACATAATATGAAACGTACTGTACAAGAATATGGATTTGCATCGGTGGTGCAAGTGAAAAATGATCCGATGAATATGCTATGGATGGGAAAGAAAACCGGAGTACGGACCCAAACGCCTGAACATGCAGTGGCGTATAGTTATCGTCCGGTGCCGTCGATATGGAATGATGGAGAACAAATGAATAATGACCACAATGGAAAAAAGAGGAGGAAATGCGGTGGTAGATTCATACCTTGTTTCAAGCAATTTGATTGGTAGAAAAAAGCATAATAAAAAAAAGTGTATTTTTTCATTATGTTAATGGAGGTTAGGAGGGAGGATTTATTTTTTTCCTACAAAGGCCATGTTGAATTTTTTGAATTCTTGTGGAATGCTTTTTACAGTAGAATAAATATCAGAGATTTCCATGCCTTCCTTTTCAGGCGTTTGAGTATTTTCTTCTAAATCGCCTTCTATTTGGGACTTTTTGGAAAATGGGTACAATATCCAATTGCAACTGGCTTGGGCTGTATCCACTACTGGTTCCACTACGGGTTCGATTATGGTTTGTACAGATTCCCCGGCCTTTTGTACAGTGTCTAATAACTCGCTGTTTTTCTTTTTGAACCGTCTTAAAGTAGGCCTGTAAATAATGTTCCAATGGTCGTATAAGAATATTTGCATATCTTCTACTTGATCCGTGGCTAAAGACACATTTCCATTGAATTTTTCAATTAAGGAGTGGTTGGCTACGAGTTCTTTGTATTCTGCGAATTTTTGTTGTAAGAAATGAGTACCATCCATTTTGCGTTCACTACGGTCGAGTGAAAGCACACCTTGGATTTGTTCCTTGAGATTCTCGCAATCACGGTGGAAAGAGAGGTCTTTGCCCATTTTCTTGTATGTACCGGAACACCAATCGTATGAAAGTACACCTGCTATGACTAATGACGCCACCCCGCAACTGATATTGACATAGTGCCCGAATGAATAGCCTTCAAGGAAAAAAATGGCACCGGCATTGGCACCACTTAAAATGGCTAAAGGTAAGTTCATATATTCGATTCTCTTTTTGAACGCAAGATATTGTTCGTTGGAAAGTTCGCTTAGTTTGGAGACGTTTTGTCTCATGATATCGAGAGACTTTTCAATGGAGTCATTCCATTCCATTTTGGTAGAGGTCATTTTATTATTTGTACAGTAATATGGGGTATATGTTATAGTGGGATATTAATTGTTATTGATTCAATTTTTTTAATGGAACCCATATTTGGCCATATCTGATGCTAATTTATCCTCTTTACTCTTATGGTCATCTTTACTTACATCTTTACTCTTATGGTCATCTTTACTTACATCTTTACTCTCATGGTCATCTTTACTCTCACTTCCTTCTATTTTCCTTTTAAAGTTATTTTTTCTATCTTCAGATTGGTAGACGTAGTCTAAAACAAAGTTAAAATCATCCTTATTATTTTGAGTGTGGCAAATACTGTTTTTTCCGAATTTTGACATATTATCGGTAAAAAATAATGTACCGAGTGGAGTACTAGCATTGTGTGTATTAAGTTTTTCTATTATATTGGAATATTCTTTCTGATTAATGTCATTTTTCAATCCATCTCTTATGGCAGATTCTTTAACAGATGTATGCTGACTATTTTTAGTTTTATTATCAGTAAACATATTTTTTATTTTACTTAAGTAGGTAGTCTCTGTAATTTCTTCAATATCAATGAATTGAGTCGGTTCTAGATACGAGTATAATTTATTATTAATATCATCATTGAATGGGTTTTGAATACCTTTCTCATCAACTTTGGTTTCTTTTTCTGTTATATTGAATACTGTAAATACAAGTATATTTAATTTTTTTAACATTTCACTAGTATTACTATAATTATAGGTACTTTGCATTTTTACAAATATATCTGTAATTCCATTATTTCCAACTACACTAGTAATTTTTTTTGTTTCCATTAAATAGCAATTGTTTGTTTTATTATCATTGGGAACACATAAACTACTTGCGCATGTTTCATTTATATTAGGCGCAGTAAAAAGAAATCCATCGCATTTGTGATACATTGCATCAAACATATTTTTGCGTAATAATTTTAATTGGTCATTTATGTATAGTCCTTCTTCATATCGATCTTTTACTTCGCTCATAATATATTGTAATTCATACTGTTTTCTTTTTCTTATTTTATTTTGTTTATCTTGATCGAATTTAGAATGTTTGGGTATTTTTTGACAAAATTTAATAACCTCGTTTCTATAATGTTCTGCAGTTTCCTTATCCTCATAGTTAGTTTCAGTAAATATAATATCAGTAATAAATGTGCTCATTTCGGTATTATTCGGATAGGAATTATTATCATATTCAAGTGTGTTTAATATATCAGTATTTTTTTGTGCGAAATCTTCTAAAAACTTTTTTTGATACTCTGTTTTTTTATCTGAGGTTAGAACATATGACCAATTTATTGTTATTTGGCCAAGTGTGTTTGGATTTTGTGATATTACAATTTTCGCAGTAATATCATCTTCAATCTTTAAAAAGGATTTAATATTATCAATATTCTCAGGTTTAGTAATATTTAAACTAAGTTTGTTTGATTTATCACCTTTATTTGTATAATAAAAATAAAACAATTTATCATGTTGTGGACTAATATTGCTTTCCGCATGATAATCTGTATTTTCATAATAAAAATGATATAACTCATTTTCTAAATTAGAATCCTTTACTTGTTTTTGGCTTTTATATTTATTTCTTAAACTTTCTAATTCATCTTCTTTAGTTTTCAAAGATTTTTTATTTTTATAATGGTTTTCTTCTCCTTTCTCTTTTGACCATTTACTTTGTAATCGTTGAGGCCAAATTGTATCTGTACTATCACTACCTGCCAATAACCATTGATCTTGAGAATTACCGGCATATTCTTGATTTAATATTTTATCTTTATCTTTAAATTTATCTAAATAATTAACCCATACTTTTCGGTTACCAATTATATCAGAATCTATTGTATTTTTTAATACTTTTATCTCTCTACTAAGATTATTTGTTTTTATTTCCAGTTCTACATTTAACTTTCTATTATTATTATCTTCCTTTTTTTTATCAAAATAACTATCAAGATGTCCATTACCATATTCATTTTTTATTATTTCATAGATCATATCTACATTGTTTTTGATTGATAAATCAACATTATTCTCCTTTTTTTCTGGTTCTAAAATACTATCATCGAATCTATAATTATCAACTTTAGCACTATAGTCTTCAAACTTTATTATACCAGTGTCAGCATTTAAATCGGGTATATATTCGTTAGTTGTAAAATGTTTTATTAAAGCCTTTCTTGAATCGACTGTCCCTTTTAGACTAATACTACTTTTAACATTATATATACATTCTTCTAATTCTTTGTCTTTTATTTTTTCAATTTCGTCTTTTATTTTTTTATGAGTTTCTATTATTGTATCTGGATCAAAGGGGTCAAATGGATTTTCTACACCAGCCAAATCTGCTATAATTAGAGAACCATAGTCAGTGTCAGTACCATTACCATTATTATATTTAAAATCTAAAAAAATTATAACATGAGAACGTGAACTTTGATCATTATTTCGGGTAGGTTTTATTTTTCGTTTACCGCTTTTAGATTCATCTGTAACATATTCTCTTATATAAAATACAAGGGGTATATTATTATTATCGATAAACTCATTACTATTGAATTCCTCTTTTATTTTTTCATCAATTTTGCTTTTAGCTTCTGATTTATATAAATTGACGTTATTTTTATCTTGAATATAAACAGAATAAGGGTCTGATATCAAACCCACTCTCATTCTTTTTTCATCTTCCTTAGTAAGTTCTCCTCCTTCTTGTAATGTCTTACTCTGTGCTCTACTATCTATAAGTGACCCCATTTCCTTATTTTCTCCTCCCTTCATACTACCCGGGGTATACGTAAATTCTTTCGTATTAAAATAAGTTTTATCACTATTATGCCTATAATTCTTATCAAATTCATGTATATTTAAAGTTAATTTTACAGTACCTCTATTGTTATTTTTTTTAAGAATTTCTTTTGCAATTTCTTTACATAGATGAATACAATATCCGTCCTTCTTTTTTTTATTATTATATACTAACATGGCCGTTTTACCGGCTCCACTTGCACCATACCCAAATATAAATACTTTTTCAGGATTAGGAGTTTGTGTAATTTTATTTATGATATTTGTTGTTTGATCAGTATTTATCATTTCTTTTATTTCGTCTACTTGTTCATTATCATCATCATTCGAGTTCAATTCTTGATTAGGTTTAAATACATGCGAAAAGCCACCAAAAATATAAGTTCTAGAGTCTACTTGGTTTGCTTGACTGGTCGGGAATTGAAAATTTTTTTTTTGATTTGTAGCAGTAGATCTATCATAATTTTTTACCGTCAATTTTAGAAATGAATTATTTTTTTTTGAAATATATGGTGTATAAGTTATATTCCATCTTTTTAAGTCTAATTTATTATCATACGTACTGTAATTATTTATTTTGACAAATGTCATTAATTTACTATCATTTATTAAATTGATATTTTTTTTTAGTCCCAACTGAGTATTTACGGCTTGGCATAAATTATTAATATTATCTATATTTTCCCACCAAACATTTTTAGTTGCACTTCCTCCACTTTCTTCACCTAAATCTCTAAAATAATTAGCAATTGACTTTGTAATCGTTTCAAATTTGAATGAAATCTCCTCATTTTGTCTTTTAGAATATGGTGTGTACTTTTTCATACGATTATAGATTTGTATCAAATCTGCTATATGAATAACTTTCATATTTTTTACGTGATCTTGTAATTTTCCTTTTACCTTATTTATTTCTACATTTTTAGTGACTTGAAAAAAATCTTGAATCAAGTGATTTGCATTATTAGTATAATATGGATGTGAATCTATAATACCATTTTCTGAGTCATTCATTAAGGTGAATTGTTTTTCATATTTATCCATATTACCCTGTGACGACACCTGTGTTCTCATTTTGTTTTGATAACTAGCATCTACAAATAAAAATGGAAGTAAATCTTCATATAATTTTTCTATGGTTATTATGGTTAATTTTTTTTGTAATGTAGTTATCCATTGTCGCCAATATGTAACAAATGTTCCCCCTTTATCCGTTGTATATGAAGTATGTAAAGATAATATGTATCGAAATTCACCATTAAACAATTTGGTAATTTTTTCTATATTTTTCTCAATATTTTTACAAGGGTCATCTAGTGTAATATGTATTTCATCATTGTAATCAATTGCCTCTTTCCCTTCTATATACCCACCTCCTAATTTAATTTGATAATTATTTTCAATTGTTGACATATCAAATTCGTCTTGTTTGGCTGTATCTAAATTTGCGATATCTATATTTGGAACTGAATTTAAAGTATTTTGAAGTTCACTGATATTGTCCTGAATTACTGTATCACTGGTAGAATTATGTAAATCCATTAAAATCTCATAAAGGTTATCTTTCTCTAGATTATTAAGCGCCTCTTCATAAGGACGTCCCTTCATAGTTTGAATTTTTACATTAATATCTTTCAACATGTCTGCAATTTCTCCTATATTAGGGGAGGGTTTAGTTACATCCAATATATTTTTACTATTTTTTTCTTGTATAATCTTAAAAATATCAACAATTTTATTAATTAGACCTTTATTCTCAGTATTATTAACTATAAAAGTATTTAAAATTCTTCCAAAATCATCATCCTTAGCATTCTTCAGTAGATCATCTAAAACATTTATTAGTTGATTATCAATTTGTATTTTGTATGCTTCCTTTAATTGAGTTATATCACATTCAAAATCATCCTCGTAATCCTCATCACTATCACCATTAGCCCCTTTAATATGTTGTCTTATTTTCTTCTTGATAAACCAATCGTAAATGTTATGATTGAAAAAATTATTAATAGTACTTTCGTTGTCTAACTTATTACGTATATTTTTAGTATCAGTACCATCAGTTACATCCACAAATGCCCTAATTCCAGTATCCTTCTTTACAAAGCCCATGCCTGATAAATTGCTATTTTCTTTTATTCCCAACTTCAACGTATTACTATCAATTATTATTTTTAATTTTTCTAGGTTTGTTGATTTCACTATACCATGATCATCCAAATTCAATTTATCATCATTATCACCAGTAACGCCATAATGCTTCAGTATAAAACCATCTTGAATGTCTTTTTCTTCTACTCTGAAAATAATATACAACCCGTTTTTTAAAACACCAAACGTCTTTGTAACCCACTCATCAGTAACTACAGTACCTGCCATTTTTATGCAATATATAACTTACATATATATTATATTTAATATGCTGAATTATAATATATATTTATATCCCCCTAAAGGTTTTCATTGAAAAAGTTTACGAATTTGGTTTTTGGTATCATTATTCATAGTATATATAACACCTGTACGGTTAGTAGTATTCTTATCAGTTCCCGAAGAAGGAGGTGAAACATGTAGATCTTTTATATCATTAATATTATTAATATCATTAACTATCTCATCATCACTACGAATGGTCTTCAAATGTTTCTTCACTGCTAATACTACTCTAATAATAGTGCCTAAATGTATTTTGTCAATACTTGATTTATTCTCATTATTAATACTAACCTTTCTACTAACCTGACTACTATTTTCACCATTACTATCATTATCACTATCATCATCCTTATTTATTTCATGCTCAACTGCAAGCGCAGCCAAAACGGATTTTTGTATTCTTGGGATATCACTCTCTTTTACTGTAGAAGACGGTTTATTTATATAGTTACGTGCTGCAATTCCTGCTCTGAGGGCTGTTTTTAATGCACCTGTATCCACTTTTACAGTGGTATTTGGGGCTTTATCATCACTATCTACAGACACTATTTCAGACGACTTATTGATATATTCTTGGATGGCAACTGCTGATCTAACGAGTGTCTCGATATACTTTTTATCTACAGTGGTTTTCTCAGGAGATACATTCGGTTTAGTAACAACATTTTTACTCACTATTACAGCAGTAGAAACAGTATTTTCTAGATCGTCATGTCCAGGTTGTACAGAAGGAGTTGCATCATTAGGACGTAGTTTATTCGCTTCCTCTTGGGCAGCACGCGATACTTGTACAGCCGTACCAACAGTATCCTTTATATTATTAGTTTCATCTACAGTGGGTGTCTCAGGAGAAGCAACCGATTGCTCGTTGACCTTTTCACTAACCTTTTTACTCACTCTTACAGCAGTTTCTAGATCGGCTGCTCTAACGAATTTTTCTAAATCGTCTTTATTGACTTGTACCGAAGAAGATTGTTTCTTTGCTTCCTCTTGGGCAGCACGTGATACTCGTACAGCCGTACCAACATCATCCTTTATTTTATTAGTTTCATCGACAGACTTATTTTCGGAAATAAGCCGTTCATTAGCATCTTGTAAACTTTTTTTGACTTGAATTGCTACTCTAAGTAAATATTTTAATTTGTTTGTATCCACTTGTACAGTAGGTTTCTGTACATCAGTATTATCAGTATTATCAACAGTACGATCAATTTGTTTCTTTGCTTCCTGTTGGGCAGCAAGTGATACTCGTGCAGCCGTACCAACTTTATTTTCTATATTTTCATTTTTATTCTGTACAGTAGATGATTGTATACTACTAATACTACTATCATCTTCATGCATTGCTGCTTGTTTCTTTGCTTCCTGTTGGGCAGCAAGTGATACTCGTGCAGCCGTACCAACTTTATTTTCTATATTATTGATTTCATCACCTTGGTCTATATGTACAGTAGAATCAGTAGAATCAGTAGAAACAGGAGAAACAGGAGAAACAGGAGAAACAGGAGAAACAGGAGAAACAGGAGAATCAGTAGAAACAGTAGAACTAGTAGAAATTACAGTAGAATCATCCTCAATAATATTAGCATTTGCGTTCAATTCATTTTGTACAGCAAAAACAACTCTAACTGCTCTCTCTATATTTTCTGTATTGAACTTAGTAGACTTGATAACATTAGGTGGTAATGAATTTTCGTCAAGTCCTTTTCGATCACCATTAATTAATGGATTAACATTTGTTGAATCAACAACCTCATCAACCGGTTTATTAGTACTATTTTGTTGTTCTTTCAAGTGGTTCAATACAGCGATTGATATTTTAGCAGCATTTTCAACATTCTTAGTAATGTCATCATTAGATTCAACGGTAGTATCTCCATCACTATCACTATCACTGTCATTTACCTTATCTTCTACTACATCCAATGTAGTATCAGTAATTTCATCTTGTACAGCAAGACTTGCTCTTATGGCAGCCTCAATCTTTCCTATATCTCCCTTCTTAGTGGACTTATTGATATTTTCATTGTGAACAGCAATTGCTACTTTTGCAACACGTTTAACATGGTCTTTTATGTCATCAGATTCATTATCCTCACTTCTATCCTTATTATCTTTCTTTTGCAAGTCTAATAATTTTTGTAGTAATGATGATTTATCAACATCAGCATCAGTAGGTTTAACAGAAGGTGCAGGAATTTGTGTCTGATCAAACAAATGTTTATAGATCGCACGGGCTATTCTAACAGATGCTTTTATTTTTTCTTCATCTACGGTTGGGTCTTTTTTTTCATCTTCATCTGATTCTGATTCAAAATCATCATCATAATCATCATAATCATCCTCATCCTCATTATCAGTACTATCTTCTTTCATGATTTGTTTTTTTGTTTCAATGTAAATTCTTACTGCAGTTGCAACTTTTTCTTTAATATCTCCTATATTCTCAGTTATTCCTGATACTACTGATTTTGTAATTGATTTAGCATCTGAATCGACTGGTGTAGTAGGGTCTACTGGATCGACTGGTTTAATAGGGTCTACTGGTTTTTCATCTTCTTCCGTGTGTTCGTGTTCTTCATTCGTAACCGATGGCACATCAAAAATATTCATAGGAATATCAGGTACTTCAAAAATACCTTGTTTGCTTTCTTGGATCAACTTATTTATATTTTTACTTGAATCCAATGACTCTTTTTCAGTAGACACACCTTGTTTACTAGTTCCAATTGGTAATTCAGTAGCGCTTGTTTTATCGTCAGATTGATGTTGTTTGGTAGAATCAACAACAGTTATATCCTTAGGTTCGACATTAGAACCGACAGATTTATCAATTTCGTCCTCAGATTTGGACTCATGTTTCGTCACATCACCTGACTCCACTGACTCAGGATTAATGGAACCGGAACCGGAACTATCTTCAAAATCATCATCATAATCATACTCACCTTCACTACCATCATTCATGATTTGTTTTTGTACGTCTACTGGTTTTTGAATTGATTCTGTTGATTCTTGAACTGAATTGACTGGTGTAGTAGGGTCTACAACTGGTATTTCATCTTTTTTCGTAACTGGTGTCTTATCTTCTTCCGTATCCAATTGTTTGTCTACTGATGGCACATCAAATATATTCATAGGAATATCAGGTACTTCAAAAATACCTTGTTTGCTTTCTTGAATCAACTTATTTAATTTTTTTTTTGAATCCAATGGCTTTATTTCTTTAATAGGCATAACTTGTTTACTAGTTTCACTTGGTATTTCAGTAGTAGGAACGATTTTAGAAGCCTTGGTTGGAGAATTAGGTTGAGGTTGTTGTTCGGCAGTATCAACAACAGATTCGACATCAGATTCGTCCTTAGATTCGGCATCAGATTCGATCTTAGATTCGACCTTAGGTTCGACCTTAACCTCAGATTCGGTATCAGATTCATCAGGTTTCATCACATTACTTGGTGCCTCCACAGAATTAGAATTAGTCGAACCGGAAACGGAACTATCTTCAAAATCATCATCTTCATAATTATCATCATCAACTTTTTCTACAGGACTTGTTTCAGTAACATCAATATCATCTTTAATGACCGGTGGAGCAAAAATATCACTCGGTATGTCCGGTTTGCTAAATAAATCAGGTGGCATTACACCCATAGTATACTTTTCTTTATTTCTATAATACACTATATTATAGAAATCGATAAATTAATTACTTTCTGGATTTTCTAGACTTTTTGGCCTTTCTGGATTTCTTGGATTTCTTATTCTTTCTCTTCTTTTTGGAAGAACGTCTTTTCCTGGAACGTCTTTTACCACCATTGCTTCCTACGTTATTATCCATTTTTACAGTTACACCTTCTCTACCTGAGCAATCACCAGTGCATTCCCATGTTCCAGATATTTTTTCACTAGGATTTTCTTCAGAAGTTATTCCAAACTTTTCTTTCAAATACTTTAGTTTATCATTTGATGAAGCAAAATCAGCCAATTTAACCTCTTCTACAGGTTTCCTAACATTTTCACTTAATCCCTCAATCCATGTATTGAATCCAGCATCCGTAGTAATCTCATCAAGATTTTGATCTTTTATAAAAGCATTAAATTTATTAGCAATTTCTTGTTCAGCCATTTTTTTCAATTATATATACAATACCCTAACAAAATATTTTGTGCCCCCACTTTTTAGTCATCAAAAAAACGCCTAAATAATCCATCCACCCAAAAAAAATCTATTTAAATTTCCCCTAAAAACTCATTTAAAGACAAATAGAACGCATATTGTAGAACCATAAAGAAAAATGAATACCCAACAACAATGGTTATTAAATACATTATTGGAATTTTATCAAAATACCGATTATCTAGAAACGCTAAAGCAAATGATTAACCGAGAATATACCGTGAAAAACCAAAAAAAGTTGTCCATACGCATGGTCAATTGGTTCGTCACCAATTATGCTAAACAATATTTCACCGTATATGAAGTTCCGACCCAAGAAGAAGGAAAACAAGGCCGACGATTTTTCGTATGGACCAATTATAAATCAACCGAGGACAGTTATTCTAAACAACTCTTCGACCCTTATTGTAGAAAAGAGCGCATATTAATCCCGTACAAAGAAGAACAGCGCATTGAAACCACCATTGCCCAAATGCATTTTTTCAAATGGGCAATCTTGAATGGTGTTTTGGAATACATTGCTAAACATTATGATGATATCGAAAAGGACATGTCAAAACGCCTAAATAATTCGCGGAAAAAAACCGATGCCAATCCGATCACAATCAATAACAACACTAACATAACCAATAATAACACAAACACCAACACCAACACAGTAACCAATACACCATCATCATCAAACACCATTTCTTCTACAGTATTCACCAATATAACACCAGCATTGGGAACCAAAACCCGGAAAAAACGCGAAGAACTCTCGACCAATGCCTGTAGAAGTATACGCAAAGAGTTTATACCCGTGGCGATTTCGCTAAAATAAGTGGCGAGCGGAGCGAGCCCCAATAAAAGACCCACCCTCTAATAAATAATATTGTCCAGTACAAATATAGAAATTAGTTTATTTGTATATTTACAAAAAGTTTTTTTTCGCACAGATGAATAGACGTTCTTATGTAATGGCTAATATTGCCTTACCTATTGAAGTGACTGCTAACAATGACTATAAACTTATCAAAGATCGAATTAAAATCGATTTTGGATTTTGCGCGGATTTACCCGGACCAACCAGTGCTCAAGACATGGAAGTGGTTCGTCGTTTGTTTCCATCGTGGTCTTCATCTAGACGGTCACCTAGTCCTAGTCCTGAACCTAGTCCTCGTGTATCTCGGTCACCTAGCCCTATTTCTATGGGTTCTGTAGAAGAAAAACCACCGATAAATACAAGGAGTCCTAGTCATTCACCACCACGCACACGACAACCCGAACAACCAGAACAATCAACCCAATCCAAAAGCCCTGAAGAATCAGCCCGGGCTTTGTTTTTAGCCTTGAGTCAAAAAGACAAAACCCATAAACACAAGAACCGCATGACATTCCGGAAGTATCCCGCTAAACCCAAACAAAAATACAGTAGAAGAGTGTATGATTAATTCAAGTACATGGGGCGTTGATTCGGTTCAATGCCGAATTGCTGTGGCATCACCATTGGTGTTTTATTTATCATATGCAACGAGTCCACCGATTTGGGTTGGTATTTCAATGGACCTTGTGGAGTTTCTAAATTCGTAGAACCAATACCAAATAAATACGATTCTACATTACAACTATTGTGAGACAAATTGGATGCCGCAATACGACCGGACAATAAACCATCACCAGGTAAATTGGTTTGGTAAGCATTTCCTTGTGGAGCATGTGCATAGAGCAACATTGAATTGCCTTTTTGATATGCGTGTTTTTCTAAAGAATAATTTCCAGGAGTATTTTTATTACGGGTTGAAGCCATTCTCTCTTCTATTATATGTATTGTATTTCCAATAATATATATAATAAAGTCCATCTTTTATTTTTTTCCTCAACCATTCAACCATTCAACAAACCCGAAATTCCCGTTTTAAATCCATATATTCTCTACAGTCCTTTACCACCGCATCTTGTCCACCGTAGAAAAAGTACCACATTGAAGAATAATATGCCGGGAAAAGATCATATGAGCATAAAATGGCTTGGCCTATTTTCGGCTCCGTAGAAAACATACGACCGGCTGCATGGAGATACAATGTACTAAATAAGTCATTGTCTTTTGTACGGTCATACCAAATATCTAAATTCTTGGAAACGGCTTTGCTATCAAATAGCAATTCGTCTTGGGTTTGACTGTCCAAATCTTGAAACGCGCATAATTTTCCATCATATGTGTACTTTTCATTGGGATCGAACCGGAAAATTGTACGTAAACAGTCACGGTATTCGGTGTCATTTTGATAAGAAACTGTAGAAGGTAAATTGCTAAAGTAATCGTCGTATGTAATGGATGGATTGGCCATTTTTTCTTCGATGGGCAAAATGTTATAAAAAAAATAGTGATTTGTTTATAACAAGTTAAGGATTGTCTTTATGTTGGTTTTCACCGTTTACCTTCTGCGTCTTCTGGATGACTTTCTTCTAGCCTTTCTACTCTTCTTGGCGGCCTTCTTCTTTCCTCTTCTGCTCTTTCTGGCAGACTTTCTTCTTCTTTTTCCACCAAGTTGGGTTGCATTTTTTACTAAGTCACCGGCTCCTTTCTGAAAACTGTCAAATGGGTTCATTTTTCTCTGAATTATATATTAACAATACAAAAAAATTAGAACGCACATTTTTTAAAATCCGGGAACCATTGGTTGGGATTTTTTGCTAAAGGTTTCTTCATCGGCATTTCTGGATGATTTTCCTCCACGGGTCCATCCATCTAATGCCATTTCTTCTACAGTATTTCCAGCATTGGCTCTCTTTGCCGAGTCCATTGGGTATTGGTCCAATGGGAAGAAATTTTGTTCCATAACAGTAGACACACTCTTCTTACCACGTACAGTTTCACCTTGGAACAATTGGGATTCCAAAGTAGGGTCACACGAACCACGGCCTAAATAAGGTACGGTCAAAAATGGACGGGTTTGCAAAGAGAGTTTTTCTTGGGGTCTTTGTGGGTCGGAATTCCACAATAAGTTGGATTCGTGTACTACGGATTCACCGCCTAAACCCAAACCACCATTGGTTCCACTGACCATCATACCTGGATATTGTGTTGCAAATTGGACAAATCCACGGTCTGATTTATCGGATAAATAGGGATTCAAAACACTGGTCAAGTATTTGGTATTTTGCAAAGTTTGTTGCGATTGGTCTACGGGCTCTGCTCCTAAACGACCCGATTGATTAAATGTATAGTCGGATAAAGTATTGCTAAACATATTTCCTTTTTATTTTTATATACTCTACTTATACAAAAACTTCTGTAGAAAACGTTCTAAAAAAATAATAAACGGCTATTATTTATTATTTTTATTCAAATGGAGAGAAACCACAACAAAAAAAATGTACTTATACATTAGTGTGTCTCGATGCTAAATTACGAGCACACGCAAATGGATTACCTTCTTTACAAGATACCATAGAACCGTAACAAAAATCGGCAAAGGCACCTTGGTCATTGGGTATGGTAGTGCTGGCTGTACTGTAGAATGGTCGCATGGATTGTTCAAATGCTAAATTGTCTTCTAAACTACGGTACAATTTGTTGGTTATTTTGGGTTGTTCGGGATTCATTTTGTCAATCATGGATTTGGTATGCTCCAATACTTTTTGCTGTGCTTCTTCTGTATAGGCAGCGGGGGCTGGTCTTTTATTACCTGCTGATTCGTAATCGGTCATCATTACATTTTGCAATGGGTTTTCCGGTGTAGATTCGCTAAATAAAGTTTCGGATATATCGTGTTCTTCCAAGAAATCCTTGACTACATCACTTGTCTCAAATCCTTCTTGAAAACGAACCTTTTTCTTTTTGTTCGCGTCCTTTTGTTGGCTATAATGCAATGCCCAAATGGCTCCTAAAGTAATGATTCCCATGAAAAAGGATCGATAAGAACGGAAAATCAAATAAAATACCACGGTTAATAAAATGACTAAACGCGAGATGGCATTGAGTTTCGCTTCATAACTCATATCGGATACGGGGAATAATTGTAAAATAGAGGATGGATCAAAAAGAGCATTGGGATTGGTTCCCCAGAATTCGATTTCCTCATCTGTTTTTTCCATATGCGGTTCTTTTTCTTTTATTAATGATTCAATTTCCATTTTTCTTCTACTGTACTCCTTTTTTATTTTTTAGTTAGAAAATATACTATAGCATCAGGTTTTTTTATGGACCATTAGTTCTCATCATGAAAAATCCGGACCTTTTCACATTGTTTATCTACAGTAAGACTTTCGGTTGGATCCGACCGTGGAATAATTTGCAAAACACATTTCGATTTCTCTCCAGTCAATGGGTCCGTACACCCTTTTTCTTTTATCGGTGTTTTGGATTTGGATTTACCTCTGTTTTTTCGTGTTGAAGCCGATTTACTACAACGAGAACGGAAATGTTCGTATCGTTGCCGGACTTGGTCATATGTCAAATTCGACTTTTTCTTCAACATCGTATTAATCAATTCGTGTAAATCATAAACATATCGAGAGAAGGTATGACGACTGGACATGACTTCATTGGTCAAGGGCAATTTCCGGAAATTCTTTTTTAAATTCTCTCTACATTTACCACATGGCAAAACATACTGTAGAATATCGATAAATCGGCGATACTGTTTTTTGTCTTCGGTGGTTGGGTTTACAGGATAATTGAAACTCATTGTATGTAAATAGTGCCACATTGGTGGTCCCCATACAGTAGTGAGCATTCCGTCATTGCTTTCGAAATCCTTTGTGTTAAAGATCGGGACGGATGCAGTGGGTGTCGTCATGCGTCGACGGAGGCTTTTACGTCGTCTACTTCTACTGTTTTTCAATGCCTTTTTTTTGTCCACTGATGGATTCTTTTTTATTTTCATTTTGAATGTATATTCACTATACTAAAGAGAGATATTATACAAAAATGTAATAAATAGAATACATATAGTCTTTTTATTCTTAACGTATACCAATACTAACCCTACACTTTATTTCTCTCATAATCAATCTTGTACAGTCTATAATCCAATAGAATGACTCAATACAACTCCCCTAAAAATAAACGAAAAGACAACAACCCCTATTTAGCGTTTTTGCATTCTCTCGAAGAATACCAACATAAAACGGAAAAGTTAGACTATGACAACTGTATAGAGTTGAAACAATTGATCCAGCACTACTATGATACTCATTATCAGTACTATTATGGTAGTACAATACCGTACTACAGTAATTTCCCATCTTTGCCTAGTTCTGATGATTTTGGCGATGAGACCAATGATCATGAGTCAAATACTAGTCCAACAAATGCTTACACCGAGTGGCAACAAAAGCACGAAGTCGACATTCATGCCACTTCTTCACCGGTAAAACTGAAAGTGTATCGAAATAGTGGTATGAAAAAACCACAACCGCCTAAAGAGAAAGTGACGATTGATGTAGAATTGGAAACCATGGATGATTTACTACAATTGCTAAACCAACATTCCTATGATCCTACCAAAGAATACAATATTGATTTGAAAACCCTTCATAAAATCAAAACGGAAATCGAGCAACTCAATGCCATGGTCGGACTCAAGTCAGTGAAAACCAGTATTTTGAGACAACTCATGTACTTTATGCAGGGTTTTACGGATGATCCTGCAGACAGTGATTACAAGCATACAATTTTCACCGGTCCACCAGGAACCGGTAAAACCGAAATGGCTAAATTACTCGGAACCATGTATTCCAAAATCGGTATATTGAAAAACAATGTATTCAAAAAAGTCACCCGGACCGATTTAGTGGCAGGATATTTAGGACAAACAGCCATCAAAACCCAAAAAGTATTGGACGAATGTGCGGGTGGTGTACTGTTTCTAGACGAAGCATATAGTCTACAGGCCGATGATATGTATGCAAAAGAATGCGTCGATACTTTATGTGAAGCACTGAGTGACCGAAAACAGAATTTAATGGTCATAATTGCCGGGTATACAAAAGAACTGGAATCGACCTTTTTCAGTATCAATTCGGGATTGAAATCGCGTTTCCTATGGCGGTTCGACATTGAGGCGTATACTGTAGAAGAATTACACGAAATATTCCAACACTTAAGTAAAACGCGCAATTGGACATTGGATTCGTCTATTGATAAAAAATGGTTTGAATCGAAGAAATCGCAATTCCGAGACAATGGTCGGTCGATGGAACAATTGTTTTCCTACAGTAAAATTGCGCATGCCCAGCGGATTTATGGCAAAGACCCGACTTTACGTAAAACATTGACCCAAGATGATTTAGACAAAGGGTTTAGTTTATATGAAGAATATGGTCATGTGAAAAAAGAGAAGAATATATATTATGGTTTATATACATAAACAGGAAGTATAATTAAATAATAAATGAGCGATCCCGGTGAACGCAAACAAATCGTCATAAATCCGGATCATTTTAAAATAGCCTCATCTACACGGAAAAAACGGAGTGACGAACCGAAAATCAAAGTAAAAGCCCCTAATTCAGGGAAAAAAGAACGAAAACCGAAAGCCTCGACCTTGAAACGGAATTTAGTGAAAATGTTGCGGAATTTCCAAGAAGAACAAGTCAAACAGCGGAAACGCAAACCATCGGCATCATCGACTGTAGAAACGACGATTTTACCGGACAATGTTTCGTCGGTATCTTCTACAGGTACTCCTTTACCAAGCAAAAGCGATTTTGACCGGTCAATTGAATTTTTCGAGACAATGGAAAAAACCCAAGCCGAAGAAAAACGCGCACAAGCGAAAATGGCTGTAGAAAATGCATCCAGGCGAGCACAAACTCCCCGACACAATTTCACCTACCGTGCACCACAGTCACAATTGCAATCACAGCCCATGATTCGACCGAAACCAGCCGATATAACCACTGGTCAATCCCATATAAACACAGTTCCTCTACAGTCTTTCCAACCTAATATACAATCACACCCAACAATGCATGTAACACCCCCGGTTTATGGTTGTCTCAAAAATGGGAATTTGCCAACATATCGAACTTGGCAACGACAAACCCAAAAGCAATATCCGAGTCAAAACCGTAGACCAATTGCTCCTATGCCACCATCACCGGTTCAAATCAATTACGAAAAGGATTTACGCGAAAAAATCCGGTCAATGAGCCTTCAGGAAAAAATAGATGTCAATAAACAAAAACAACGCAATGCCGATTCAGGTAAACACAATCGATGGAAAAAGCGAAAACGCCAACGGCGCATTTTACGCCGGACTTACCGTACAGGAAAATCCAAAGTACATCCCCGAGTGGCTGTATTGGTATCCAATAAAACAATACGAAATAATACGAATTTGAGAATGACGGAACTGAAAGAAACGCCAATGCGCGATGTACGACAATATTTGAAGAAACAAGGATTAATCAAAATAGGAACTACTACACCTAATGATGTTTTGAGACAAATGTACGAATGTGCAAATCTAATATGCGGTGAAGTGAAAAATCACAATTCCGAAAATCTGTTGTACAATTATTTTAACGATACAGACGATTTCTAAAAAGTGTATAAAAAACATACTCTACAGGACCATTTTTTCCAACCATTTCATTGGTTGGACAAAATCACTTTAGGGGATTTTTATCTGAAGGTTGGGTATACTAACTATAAAAAAAGTATGACTGCTCGCTCAAACAAACTGGTTGAACTGTTGGATCATTACGATACACCACTTGGTATGGTCCCATCAAAGGGCCGTCGTCGTAAACAAAAGAAACACAACCAAAAAGAAATACTGAACCAACTATTCGATGACCGTTCCGATGATGATATTGGTATTAGTGGTGGAGACAAGAGATGCGCCCAATTTACACGGTCTACCTATATTCACTATGACCATTTATCAGAAAAGGAAAAAAGTTTGTTTGACGAAAAATTTCATAAACCCAAGAACAATAGTCAAACCGAATATTCTCGTCTACTGAATAATAAAAACAAGAAAATAGTAGTAGCCAATGGTCCAGCCGGTACAGGGAAAACCATGTTTGCCACGGAATATGGAATCCGTTTTTTCTTGACGGGTGTATACGAGAAATTGATTTTCACCCGGCCATCGGTTTCTGTAGACGAAAATCTCGGATTTTTACCGGGTTCTGTAGACGAAAAGATGACCCCTTGGGTAAGACCTATTTATGATATATTATACCAATTTCTCTCGTATTATGAAGTGAACCGATTAATGGATGAAAAAATTATTGAAATTGCCCCTTTGGGATACATGCGCGGTCGTACATTTGAAAATGCCTATATAGTGGCTGATGAAATGCAAAACTCGACTGTCTCTCAAATGAAAATGCTGTTGACCCGTTTGGGTTCTAACAGTAGACTCATTATAACGGGTGATTTAGACCAACATGACCAACCAGTTGGATCAAATGGAATAAACGGTTTAGAGGATTTTCTACAGCGATTCAAAGGTAAGCGGTCGGATAGTATAAGCAGTTTTGAATTTGAACGTGGAGACATTCAACGTGAAGAAGTCGTGAAAGAAGTGCTGGAAATATATGGCGGTGAAGTTGCCCCCGATTATTCTTCGGTCAGTGAAGACAATAGTCAACCAGAGGACAATTCATCTATATGAAAATGAAACGTATTTTTCTCTCAAATCACTTTATAGAAGGGAATCAGAAAGAAGACAAATATGAAATGGTTACTAAAATCCAGTTATACTGTAGATGGATTAGTCAATGTATTTTTACGCTCTAATATAACACTATTTTTATTGACAGTACTAATATTGATTCATCTACTGTATTTTACTATACAAGAAAATTGGTTTTATGTTTTATTACTTATCATGATGACGCTTGTCTCCACTTATATATGTTCTACAGGAATCCTGGCATTGTTATTAACATTATTGACGGCATATATTGTAATGATTGTACGCGATGATGGTTTTCCGGATTTTTTTCAAGACGATGACGATTTAGAAGGATTCAGAAAAAGAAGAGGAAAAAGAAGAAGAAAAATGGGAAGAAAGGTAAGAAAATTCGCGAAAAAAAATAATTTGAAACGGAAAGCGGTCAATATGTTGAAAAAGTATGGAAAATATACACCACAAGGACAAGTATTATTACTTATGATGCGTAAAGACAAAGAAAGACGTAAAAAATTGAGAGAAAAACGCCGTAGAAGAGCCGAAGAACGGCGCAAAAGAGAAGAAGAAGAACGCCGTAGAAGAGACCAAGCCGCAAGAGATACGGCATTTAGACAACAAACCAAAGATGCATTTGATAAAACGAATTACGAAATCAATAGACGAAAAATCGAGTTTCAAATACAAGAACGTGAACGAATTCGAAGAGAACGTATAAATAAAGATTTGGATGTCAATATACCAGAACATGCTGAATACAGATCAAATGAAACAAAAGAACTCATAGAAGGCACTCAAGTGTTTTGGTGAGACATATATATATTCTTCTACAATAATTCTTCTACAATAATTCTTCTACAATAATTCTTCTACAATAATTCTTCTACAATAATTCTCTCAATGAATAATATATTTATAAAGAACAATGGCAAAAAAATCTTTAGCAACATTATTGAAAAATGCTCCCAATATGTCTAAAAAAGCGAATGAATTGTTGCATAACCGCTTTATTTTGTACTTCGTCTTTATTATTGCCGTAGCCAATTTATTCCACTTTGTATTTTCACATGATTTAATGTCAGTATGTGTGTTTATTGTAGCAGGATTATTGACATCCTTCTTTAGCAAAAACATGGTCGTTATTATGGTCATTTCTATAGTAGTTACACACGTGGTGCGCTTTGGTAATGGCGGACATGAAGGGTTTGAAAGTAAAGGTAAAAATAAAGGTATAGAAGAGCAATTCCAAGAGGCTTTAGATGCAATTGATGAAGTTGAGAAAATGGCGGATGATAATAAAAAAGAGGGTTTTGAAGAGGAAGATGAAGAGGAAGATGAAGATGAAGATGAAGATGAAGATGAAGATGAAGATGAAGATGAAGATGAAGATGAGGAAGAAGAAGTGGTTGACGGATTTACAGCATTAGAAGGATTTAAAAGAAGAAAAAGAAGAAAAAGAAGCAAAAACCGACGAAAAAGGATACTAGTAAATATGATAAATGAATTATAAATACTTCTCTCAATGAATAATATATTTATAAAGAGGAATGGGAAAAAATCTTTAGCAACGTTATTGAAAAATGCTCCCAATATGTCTAAAAAAGCGAATGAATTATTACATAACCGCTTTATTTTGTATTTCGTCTTTATTATTGCCGTAGCCAATTTATTCCATTTTGTATTTTCACATGATTTAATGTCAGTATGTGTGTTTATTGTAGCAGGATTATTGACATCCTTCTTTAGCAAAAACATGGTTGTTATCATGGTCATCTCTATAGTAGTTACACATGTGGTGCGCTTTGGTAATGGTGGTCATGAAGGGTTTGAAAGTTTAGAAGAACAGGTCAAAGAGATTTTAGATGAAGAGGATGAAGATGAGAAAATGACAGATGATGATGATGATGAGGAGGAAGAAGGTCAAGAAGGATTTAAACAAATGACTCCATCCATCACATTTTATAGAGCGAATAAAAAAAATAAACTAAATAAATTTGACGATATAAATAAATATTGTAAAAATGAAAAATGTTATATTAAAATGAACGGAAAGATGATACCATATCATAATAAACATGGTATACCAACAATGTATAAATATGGAAAGAAAATAACAACTGTTGATGATTATAATCGTTATTGTAGAACAGGAAAATGTACAACAAAAAAATCATCCAGAAATTCATCCAGAAAATCATCCAGAAAATCATCCAGAAAATCATCAGGAGTTAATAAAGATGAAATACAGAAAATAGTAGAAGAAAAAGTAGAAAAAGAAGTAGAAAAAGAAGTAGAAAAAATAGTAAATAATATAAAACTTATATAATTCACACCCGACAAAACACAACCTATCCTAATAGTATAAGCATGGAACTTATAGTAGTAGCAGTCCTAATCCAAACCCTTTATTATTTAGCCTACGATCAACACATTTTTATTGTCCTTTTCATTGGTTTGTCTCTACTAGGCCAACAATACACACAGTATAAATATTATTATTTAGGCATTCCAATTATTTTGACCCATGCCATTTATTTACTCTACAGTCGATTCTACAAACGTGATTTAGAGCAATTCAAAGGATTCAATAAAGCAAAAAAAAGAGCAAAAAAAGGTACAAATAAAACCACAAAAGGAACAAAGAAGGGTATAAATAAAACCGCAAAAGGAACCAAACGAGTAGCCCGTAAAGCACACAAAGGAATGAAAAAAGCACAGAAGGCCATTGAAAAAGCAGTAAAAGAGAATGCACGTGTAGTTGGAACGATTCAATCCGGTATTACCAAAGCATACAAACAAGCAATGAAAGCAGCCCAAGATGATGGTGGAGGTAAAGTAAAAGAAACGCCCAACTTAGATACATCCAAAGCAGAAAAAGCAAATTATGACCCTAAGAAAGATGCTCCAAAAGTATAACGTCTATTCTTCTATTTATTTCTCTCAAATCAACATTATATGTATGAAATATATACTCTAAAATAATTACTAGACAACAATGAAAAATACAGCAATAGGACTCTGGTGTTTCAGTATTGCGTATTTGCTTTTTATCTATAATGCATTGCGTCCCATTATGGCAAGTTTAGTCATTTACTATATTTTACGTCTTATGAAATATTCCCACAAAGCATGGGTGGCTTTAATTGCATTATGGGTGGCGTTTTTGGTACCTATTTATTATAAAAGTCCATTTGAAGGATTTGATTCTTTAGAGACAATTGCCGACCAAGTAGCCAAAATACGTACTCAACTGTACGAAAATGAAGAAAAACGAATGAAGACCGAAGAAAAAATCATGAACAACCAATTATCATTGTCAAAACAATTGAATGCATCAATGAAATAGAGAGAACCGACCGACTAATCGATCGACCAATCTATTATACTTTTCTATAGTATAGTAGATTCAGTAAAAAATAAAAAGTACCATAACAATAACTAGAAATATTATACAACAATGGGTATTGGAGGAAAAATCAAAAAGGCCATTACAGGCCCAATTAATAAAATCAAAGATGGGATTTTGAAACCAATAAAAGTGGTACTGGATTTGATTATGAGAATCATCAAAATGTTCAAATCAGCATTCCAGTCGATTTTTTTATATATTAAATGCGTGATCAAATTATTGGTCAATTTCCATAAGTGCGTATGGTATTATATTTTGGACGCGTTCAAGTATATAATTCAATCAGTTATCTTATTTTTCGTAGTTACGATTGCCGGACTTAGTCAACAAAATGTGAAAAAGGCGGTGAAAAATACAAACAAGTTTTTCAACGGTATGAAGTATTCCAATGGAGTCATGAATGACTGTTATCGATGCAAACCAAAAGGAGACAAAAAATCCCCAGGAATACTGGACATGTTGAAAAAAATGGTGGCCGACCAATTATCCCCGACATCCAAAGACGAACCAATTTCCTTTTTCACACTCTTTTTATATTGCATTGTTTTATTTTTCGTCGGGTTATTTGTATATCGTTTCTTTTTCGATCCAAATACACGCGCGATTACTATGACTCCTCTGTTGTATGTAATAACCGGGTTCCTGCTTTTGTTTATAGCCGCCGCAATTGGTGTCTTTATCTACGATACCGCCAAGGGTAAAGATGAAGATATGGACGGTGATGACAACGATGATAAAGGAGATAGCCAAAGGAAACAAAACAAGAAACGAGGACATAGTTTCATGATTGTATTTTTCATAGTCTTGGTTGCCTGTGTTTGTGTCTATGGTTTGAACCAAGCCATAAAATTACTCAAAAACAGTAGTGACCCCTAAAAATAATGTCTCACTATAATGTAAAAAAATATGGCAAAAAAATGCATTCCCGGTGTAATCTGTGTCGAAAATATGACTGTAGTAATATGTATATTGCTATTTGTTGTACTGTTTTTCACATGGTATCAATTGAATAACAAACAAAATGGCCAATCCAACCCAGCAACTTTAGACACAAATATACAAAATGCAAACAACACAAGTTCCATGGTATTGCTCCCTACTACTCATAGCCAACACCCTTCTATAGTACAAGCCGCCCATAGTGGTGTACCTATACAAGATGTACGTGGTGATGTAGGGCGGTGTACAATGGGAGGGGGTACTGTAGGAGACCCATTGACCAATCCATATGTACCACCTGTACGGTGTGATGCTGGTGGATTAATGACGGCTCCATTGACCATGACCGTACCCACGAATTCGATCCCCATTAATGTCCCAACTCAGCATTACAATACGCAATACAATCAAGTCGGTATATTGACGAAACAATTCGGTTCAAACCACGATATATTGCCATTAATGGGACGACGCACTCCAACCTCGAGAGACAAATGGCAGTATTATACCGTTGCCGGGGGCGGAGCCGGTGGCAATTTACAGACCAAATTACCGGTCAAAACCAAAGGACGCAATTGTTCAGGTGAATATGGTTGCAACGAAATATACAGCGGCGAAGATGTGTATGTAGAAGGATATCAAGAAGTATTCCACGCTACTATTTATGAAAGTGGAATGTTTTCGTATATTCCCATTTAATGGAACATTTTATTTATCTCTATTGGTATTATAGTGATTAATTAAACAAAAAAAAGGAAACGATGTCAGTAGAAATAAAAAAGTCGAAAGCATCGACAACCGGGGCTTCTTTAGAGGAAATTCTGTATCAATATCCGGTCAAAGACGACTTGAGATTCACCCATGACCAATTCTACAGTTTTCCACGCGAAGCACAGTCTCTTATAGAATATCAATCCAAATTGTATCACGCAAAAAAGATTCATTTGACACCGCCTTTACACAAAGGGAAACATTTTGGTGAAATCTTAATAGAACACGAATATATTGAAGAATCGACCGGTAAAAGTGAAATTCTCTGGGTTTGTTTTTTCATGGTGAAAGGACAACGTGGATTGGACTTTCCATTGAAAACCAATAGTATAGAACAATGCATGAGTCAATGCAAATCATCGGCGTTGCTTTATAAAAGCCGAAATGGCTATCCAGTTTTGATTTGTACACAACCTGTACAAGTCGGTCCAACTGTTCCTACGACCATGAAAGGCAATCCGAAATCACTGTACAAGGAATTATTAGAACCGGACGTATTTGATGTTTTATCCAGCATTGTTACTCTACAGGATTCCCAAATTGTGTCTCAAGTGGATGCAGTACCAGTTCGTGTATCGAAGAAACTATTTAGCCCATTGGCACCATCTTCTAATGTAGTATCAACAACAGATACCATCCAAGAAGGATTCTATGCCGACGATACTTATATGGAGTGTGAATTATTGGAAGATGATGGAACAGAACCCATTGGTGCATATACAGTGACGCCCTTGAATCAAAATGCCACGGCGGATTGGTATTCTTCTGTAGTGTACATTTTCCAAGGGTTCTTATTTGCTTGTGTTTTTGGGATTGTCATGCCACTTGGATTGAAAGAAAGTACTAGTGTATGGTTTAGTTATGGTATTAATGCTTTATTTTATCTCTCAGTCATTTTTGGTATAATCTGGATGGTAATGGCCTTGACCAAATGCCAAGGTCCGGAAACTTTAGCAATGCAAGTCACTGCTTCCATATTATTCGGTATTTGGTTTTTCCACTTACTTGGGTATTGTGTACTTCATGGAATAGATAAGTTAAAAGATATAGTTACAATGTCTCCTTATATACTTTATTATTACCCAGCAAATCCCTGACTAATAAATCAACAAAAAATACTATGAATACTAATCATATTATTTTTGATTTGATGTTTCGTTTTATTAGACCATTGATGCTCCACTTAATTTTTCTTGTACGGGTTTAAAACTGGTTTCAGTGTATGAACCAGTAGAAATAGACTTTCCGACAGGAGCCTTGGTTTCAATGATTTCTTCTTCTAAAGAGACTTCTTTAGGCCCATTGAGGTCTTGAATGACCTTGTCTTTTTTCTTTTGTGAAGAAGTGTGGCGCATTACGGGTACTTTCTGTACAGGTTGTGTAATATTGGCACTGCGTCGAAGAAGTTCGTAGGCCACGAAAATAGTCAAAACGCCTAAAATAGGTGTAGTGTAAAATACCATGTACAAAGTGAAAATAATGACTAAAGCCATCCCAATATTAGAATTCACATAAGGGGCTAAAAAGTCCGGTGTTTCTACTGGGTAAATAATGTACACCAAGAAGATGACTAATAGAATAATTTCTAAAGGAGAGATCGAATTTAATGATGGGAGTTTCATTCTATTATATTGTGTCAAGAGAATAAAATGTTTAGCGAAATATATATAATAAAAAATAATGACTCAACAAAAAGAATTAAATAAATTCGTTTTCGATGATTCTTATGATGGCCCTTCATACACGATTACTGAAGCAAAAGCCATTTTAGAAGAAAATTACAAATATAGTAAAGAATACAATGAACTACGAAAACAAGAAGGAAATCAATTGGATGCGGTACACCAATATAGACGGTCTTGGCTTCAAACCAGTAATTTAGCAATAGCAAGTGTTGTACTGGGAGTATTGATTTATAAACAAAAATAAACTCTCTGCTAGTTGTATAGTATTGTATAAAAAACGAATATGAGTACAGATTTTTCGGCGTTTAACCAAGATATAAAAAATTTGAATAGTATTGGTAATGATGTTAGTGCTTATTTGTCTTGTTACAATGATAGAAAAAGAGGAGACGATACCTGTGATGCAGATAGCAGTAACCGAACCATGAATGTTATACGTAATGCAATCAATCAAACATCACTAACTTATGGTAATAATACAGAACTCACAACTGACGTTGCTGATTTAAGTGCTGGAATAAATAATTACACGGATACTGATTACAACGACCTTGTAACTGATCATGCGGAAATTAAACGAAAGCGCAATGAATTAGACCAAAAAATGCGAGACGTATATGAAGCAGACAATACAGATATGGCTATTATGGATAATAGTTCTTCTTATATTACATTGACGTGGACAGTTTTAGCAATTTCATTGTTGTATTATTTATTTAGAAAATTATAAAACCTAAATATATACAATAGAACCAAATAGAACCAACCAATGAATAAAAAAGAATTATTTCAAAATCCATTTGCCGGTGTCCAAGAAGCATTTTCTGCTCCTACATATGACACCAATGTAAAACAGATACAGCATTTAGATTATATAGAAACAAAATACCAACACATAAGTGGGGCAATAAATGATTATAATGCAGAATATAGTGCTATGCAAGGTGAAGGTGACTATGATGATTTAGATGGGTCGTATCTTGCCTATTTAGACAAAAAGAGCAATGTACATGATGCATTAAAAGAAGATATTGATACAGCCATTATACAGAGAAATAATGCATATGTAGTTGGAATGATTACCATTGGTACGGTTATTCTAACTTCTTACATTATAATGAAAAAATATTAAATATAATTATACATTATAGAAGTGTGTGTACAATTATACCAATATCATGAGTCAAATAGGAATAATATCTAATGAAGATTACAATAAAGTACATAGACAACAAATTGGAGCCAATGATATAATAAAAAATGAACAAGACCGTCTACAATTGAAAAAAGAACAAATGGACAGTCAAAAACATACACTCAGCCGAATGCTTTTGATGAATCAATCCTACAGTTCACGTATGCGAGATTATATTATTTTACTGTTTATTGTATTGATTGTATCGGGTAGTTCATTTCTTATTATATTTGCACAAAAGTATTTAGGCTATACTAGCATTCTACTGGACTTTTTATTATTTTTAATTATTGGTATTGGAATCATCAGTGTTTTTAATACCATTGTGGATATAAAACGTCGCGATGGAATCCAGTATGATGAAATCCAGCAAAGCAAAATGGTATCGACTTCTCACTTTGATAAACAGGGAGGAAATAAGGAAAGCCGCAATATCATTAGTTTATCAAATGAAACCTGTAAAGCGGCAGAATGCTGTGGTCCTGGATACTATTATGATGCCAATGTATCTAAGACATGCCTACAAACACCCCCTTAAGTCTTCACCATATTATACCAGTGAAGATTTAAAATGGGACGCCTTTTTGGGCGTCATTTCAAATTGTTACTGGTATCTGACCCTGAAAGATTGAAAATGTCCCATTTTAAATCTTCAAGGGGGGGGGGGGGGAAAAAAAGGG
>JGI24917J38488_100500_pt1 | contig 39224 bp, 37 predicted proteins | sample LinPfosmplate5_FD_38488 | JGI IMG/M metagenome (IMG submission 38488)
CGAGCTCGGTACCCGGGGATCCCACAATCCTGCTCCATAAGACATTCACCAATCCGGTTAGCGGTTTCAATACGCCGTTTGATATGCGCTTGTTTTTACAGCAGTTGGTGGATTATGGAGATTATTTTGAAATTCAGCAGGTCAGGGCAAAACAGTTAACCACTGCATTTGGTAGAATGGGTGGGAATGTGGTGGGTTTTATTGCTAATAACAGCGCTTATGCATCCGGAAACATAGACACGGAAGCCTCCAGAAAAGGTGCTAAATTTATTCGTTTCTGTAACCTGTATAATATTCCGGTTATTTTCCTGGAAGACGTTAGCGGTTATGCTCCAGGTTCCGAACAGGAACGCGCAGGTGTTGTTCAGGCTGGGCGTGAACTGCTTGATGCAATCGTCGATTTACGTGTGCCCCGGCTGACTTTGATAGTGCGAAATGCATTTGGAGGAGCTTATTGTGCGTGGAACAGTTATCACGTCGGTGGGGATTTTGTTTTTGCTTTGCCCAGTGCCAGAATTGCGGTGATGGGACCGGCAGGAAGGCAGTTTGTGTACAAAGATGAATTCCGTGAAATTCTACAGAAATATCAGCATGAATTGGATTCTGGAACCGCAGCACACGAAGCCGCGGTTGTACGTGATAATGCGATGGCAAAACTGACTTCGCGTTATGATAGGGAATTACTAAATCCTGAAGAAGCCCTGAAGCTCGGTTCTGTTTCCAGGATTGTGATGCCTGGACACAGCCGTAAAGTTTTGGGCAATACGCTTTGTTATCTCTTGAGGCATTATCAACCCAGTGCCATGGATGGTCCGCAGAGGGAATAGCTGAAACAGCTTGAAAAATCCACCAAAAAGACTATCCTTAGTTGACTGTTTCCTGTCATTCAACGACTGAAAAATCTCACAAAATATTAAAATGCTTGAATTCCTCGGTCACCGCGGTCGGATATTTGTTATTCTGATTTTACTTGCCACATTGCTGGCGATAGTTTTATTTTTAAATAAAATTCTCTTTCCCTTCCTGCTGGCCAGCTTTCTGGCTTACGTGCTTGCTCCTGTAATTGACAATCTTCACCATAGAAAGATTCGCTCCTACAGCATTTCACGTGGATTCGCGGTATTGCAGGTTTATTTTGTGATTCTGCTCGTACTGATCGGCGGAGGCAGTTATGTTGTACCCAATGTTTCTGCTGAAATGGGACATATGATTCAGGAACTTCCGAAAGCAGTTACAAAGGTTTCTAAAGAGTGGGGACCTGTTTTTGATGAAAAAATGCGGGACTTAACTTCGCTGTTTCCTGAACCAGAACATCCGGAACCTTTGCCTGTAATTGAAAATATTGAACCGCAGTCTGAGACCACGGAGAGTCAAAAGGAGAACGGAGAATTACTGAATATTCTGGATGGTTATACTTATGAAATACGCGGGCTGGATTCAGACAGGATCGAGGTTGTGCCGCACCGAAAAGTCGGTAGAGAAAGTGGCGTTGAAGAAAATCAGCAGGTTCCTCTTGATATAAACACGCAGATTTCTATCATTGCGGAAGAGGGAATGAACCGCTTGAAAGCTGACATGGTTCGTTTTCTGGGACTTGGCCGGAAACTGATCGAGAAAGTTGTTGGTTCTGTGTTTACCTTGTTTTTAACCTTTATGGTCGCGGCATTTATTCTGGTTGATACAGAGCGGATTTTATCTTTCTGGCGTTCTCTCGTTTCAAAGAAGTATCATACGCGCTATAACGATTTACTGAAAAGTCTGGATAAAGGTTTGAATGGAGTGGTGCGTGGACAATTGATAATTTGTTTGATAAACGGGATTTTGACCTTTGCCGGCTTGCTTGTGCTAGGCGTTCCCTTCGCCTTTACACTTGGGCTGGTAGCCATGGTTTTTTCATTGATACCCATCTTTGGTACTATTCTTTCGAGCATTCCAATCGTAATTATGGGACTGACTATTTCTTTGAGTACAGGACTGCTCGCGCTGGCCTGGATTTTAGTAATACATTTTATTGAAGGAAATTTTCTCAATCCAAAAATCATGGGAACTTCAGCACAAATCCATCCTGCTATAATTGTGTTTGTCCTAGTAACAGGAGAACATATTGCTGGAATTGCAGGCGCATTGCTGGCGGTTCCGGTCTATTCCATTCTGCAAACTTTTTTCTTCTTCCTTAAATCGATGGTTGATGAACTGGAAAAAGATACTGTTGCAGTTAAGTAACATTAAAACTAGGGCATCTCTAATATCGTTCCCTGAGCGGAGTCGAAGGGAAGGGATTTTCAGTCTTGATTTAGGTTTCGACTCCGCTCATCATGCGGATTGCGAAAATGTTTAGTTTTTTTTTAATTACTTGAAAAGTGAGTTTTTAGAGATTCCCACTAAGATCATTTTATAATTTATCAAAGCTAAAACTGATGTCAGAGTTTGTACAATTTGCCAATGAATTGGCTGACGAGTCCGGTAAAGTGATCCGAAAATATTTTCGTTCAAAAATGACGATTGAGGACAAAGAGGATGAAAGTCCGGTTACTATCGCGGATCGTCAGACCGAAACGGTTATGCGTGACATGATCTCAGCAAAATATCCGGATCATGATATTCTTGGAGAAGAACACGGCTATGTACCAACCGGCAGCAGATGGAAATGGGTGCTCGATCCAATTGACGGAACAAGGAGTTTTGTGGCCGGGATGCCGATTTTTGGCACATTGATTTCCTTGCTGGAAGATGAAGTTCCGCAATTAGGAATTATAGATATTCCGATGTTAGGTGAACGCTGGGTAGGAATACCTAATCAGGAAAGTTTATATTATCCAGATCAGCAAGGAGGGAAACCTCAGCTTTGCAAAGTTTCCGGACAAGAAAAAATTGAAAAGTCCATCCTTTACAGTGCGGATCCAGGAATGTTTAATACTTCGCAAAAACCCCACTTTGACCGGGTTGCCGCTCAGGTAAAAATGTTGAGATTCGGCGGAGATTGTTACAGCTATGGTCTGCTTTCTTCCGGACATATAGATTTGGTGGTTGAAGCAGATTTAAAAATTTATGATGTGATGGCACTTGTTCCTGTGATTGAAAATGCAGGCGGAGTTATCACCGACTGGCAGGGTAACAACTCCTTTGATGACGATTGGGATGGTTGTCTGCTTGCTGCCGCTTCCCAGAAATTACACGCACAGGCTCTTAGTCTGCTGCAGAATACTTAACTTTTATCTTAAAAACATTATGCACATTTCACGCTTCCCACGACTTCATTTTGCTCACCTGCCGACTCCGCTGGAACCTCTCGAAAATTTGACTAAACTGCTTGGCGGTCCAAAGATTTTTATCAAACGTGACGACTGTACTGGACTTGCCACTGGAGGCAACAAAACCCGTAAACTTGAATTCCTGATGGGTGAGGCACAGCAAAAAAAAGCTGACACAATTATCACTCAAGGCGCGACACAATCGAATCATGTGCGCCAGACAGCCGCGATTTCGTCCAAGTTAGGATTACGCTGTGAGATTTTGTTGGAGCACCGGACAGGCAGCGATGATCCGGATTATCTCGAAAATGGTAATGTTCTACTGGACAAACTGTTTGGTGCGAATATTCACTCTGTTCCCGCCGGTACTGACATGGATGCGGCAATGCAGGATGTAGCCGATGATATTCGCAAAAACGGTGGTAATCCCTACATTATTCCGGGAGGAGGCTCCAGTCCGACAGGTGCGTTGGGTTATGTGAATTGTGCTATGGAACTGGTGGGACAACTCAATGACCGCAGTTTGAAAATTGATCATCTAGTAACTGCAACCGGAAGCGCTGGAACACAGTCCGGACTTGTAGTTGGTCTGGAAGGAACACGTAGCGGAATTCCGGTTTTGGGAATTTGTGTGAACGCAGATAAAGAAACTCAGGAGGAAAAAGTGTTTGCACTGGCCGAAAGAACCACCGAATTTATCGGAATTCCCGGCAGTGTTAAACGTGAAACTGTCGTCGCGAATGGAGATTATGTAGGGCCGGGTTATGGACTGCCCACTGATGGAATGATAGAGGCCATAGAATTACTGGCCCGTGAAGAAGGAATCCTGCTGGATCCTGTTTATTCCGGAAAAGGAATGGCCGGTTTGATTGACCTTATCCGCAAAGGTGAATTCCGAAAAGATGAAAACATCGTCTTCCTCCACACCGGCGGTTCCGCGGGTTTATTTGCTTACCGTAAAACATTTACTGCTTGAAGAAATTGTTTTAACTTCTTAAGACGAATATTTGTCTGCTAAAGAATTTCTTTTGTCATCCCGGACTTGATCCGGGATCCATTTTTAAGATCAAGCCGAGGATAAGATTTGAAGCAGTTTCACTGGTTTCCCGCTTTCGCGGGAATGACAAAGTCGCATTATGATGTTTTTGGGTGATTTCCTTTGGATTCCCGTTCCCCGATCTTGCCGAGGACAAGCTTCGTATGAATGACAAAAAAAACAAGGATTTAGCACCTTAATTCCTCAGTGCCTTTCTTTGCTTTCTTTGCTTTAGTGCCTTATTGCCTTAGTGCTTTGTGCCCTGAGGTGAATTAGAGTGATTCGTGATCGAGACGGTTCATGCCGTTAAAAGCAGCGACACGGTAAGCTTCGTCGAGTGTGGGGGAGTTAAAAACTGTGTTCATGAAATATTTGATGGTTCCATCAAAAAACATCACTGAATGTCCTAAGTGAATCAATTCAGAGGCACGTGGTCCAATGATGTGAACACCTAAAATTTTGAGTGTTTCCGGATCAAAGAGAAGTTTGAGAATGCCTTCATTTTCACCCATGATGTGGGCACGTGAAATTTCTTTAAAATGAGCAATACCGATTTCGTATGGAATGCAGGCATCAGTCAATTCTTCTTCCGTTTTTCCCACCATCGAAACTGCAGGAATTGTCCAGATTCCAAGCGGTAAATCTCTCGGCATAGTTTCGGATTCCAGTTCATTGAAAGCGTGCAGAACTGCAATCCTCGCTTGTGACATTGATGTTGACGCCAATCCAGGGAAACCGATTACATCGCCAACCGCGTATATATTTGCTTGCGCAGTCTGGAAATTCTCATCCGTTTTAATCAAACCATTATTTCCCATTTCTACACCAATTTCTTCCAGATTCAAGCCAGTTGAATTTGCATAACGTCCAGCCGCAACCAGTACAGTTGAACAAGGCAGGACTTTCTTACTTTCCAGTTTTACGTGTATTTCATCGGAATTTATTTTTTCAATATCTTCAACATTTTCTCCCAGCCTGAGACTAATGCGCTGATTACGCATCTGGTACATTAAGTTTTCGACAATTTGACGATCGACAAAAGGCAGAACGTTGCGGTCACGAGCGATCAGATTGACGCGGATTCCAATTTTTGAAAAAATGGAGGCATATTCGCAGCCGATTACGCCCGCGCCGATGATGGTGACTTTTTTAGGCAGATGTTTGATGTTCAGGATAGTGTCTGAATCAAAGACGCATTCGTTGTCAAAAGGTGCCCAACTAGGTCTGCGTGGAGATGAACCTGTGGCGACTATAAAATAATCTGCTGTAATTTCAAAAATTTCGCTATCATCAGCAGGTGTGATTTCCAGAGTTGTAGCGGACTGGAACCGCGGCGTTCCTTCTATAACCGTAATACCGTTTTTCTTAAAATTTCGACGCAGGGAACTTTCCTGATCCTGGATCACGATTTCTTTGCGGTACATCAACTCCTGGATTGTCAGATTTTCTTTAAAATTAATCTCAATTCCGTGGGTTTGCTGACGCAAGAGCGCCAAATGCATCACGGTTTCACGCAGTGATTTTGAAGGTATTGTACCGGTGTGTAGTGAAGCTCCGCCGAGACGCGGTGTTTTTTCAATGAGCGCTACCTGTTTTTTAAGTTTGCTGGCCTGCATGGCAGCTTTTTCACCAGCAGGACCGGAGCCGATTACAATAATGTCGTAATGATTAATTTCCTGCATTAATATCCTTTTTATTTAATTATTTTACTGCGTCAGGTCTTAACTGAAAAGACGTTCCCTGTGCTGGGTCGAGTTGTAAATGCTGCAAACTGAGAGATTGAGAAAAATTTCCCAGTTAATTCATTATTATAGCATTTTTAGAAATAATTTAAATCCTCTATAACTAGCTTTGCTATAAATTAGCATTGCATTTGGGTAACCTCAGCTTAGTGGTTCGTTGAGTTCAATCACGTAGCTGTCAGGATCTCTGCTGAAGGCAATAATTCTTCTAAATACTTAACAGCGAAAGCATGGCCGGCGGTTTTGAAAGAAGTTCCTGGCATTGACCCTGATGATATGAAGGTCAAAGTTGTTTTCTTAAGTCTTAGCAGAAAATAATTCGGCAAAGAAAATCTGCACAATTAAGTAAATCGAGTAAAAAAATCAGGCAGGAAGTAAATCGGGGCGTTCTTTTATAAATTTATCCAGTCCGGAAAGGTCATCGCTGGCTGCTTTTAATCTCCGGACACCTTCTTCAAGTACAGCTTGATCCGCGGCTATAGAAAGTCGCAGGAAGTGTTTTCCGTCAGCACCGATTTGTCCGAAAGATTTACGGTCCAGTACTGCGACTTGATGCTCATAAAGCGCAAACATCTGAAAAATGTTGGCCGGAGAACTTTGCTGCTCTTTGCTGAGAAGTTGGTGCTTTTCGATGAGTCCATGATTTTCACAAACGCCGGAAATATTTGGAAATAAGTAAAACGCACCACCTGGTTTTTGGCAAGTGATACCAGGAATATCATTGAGTTTCTCCCAAATCGAATTACGGCGGGCTTCAAAAATTTTCACCATCTCTTTCACAGCATCTTTGGAAATTGGATTTTCCAGAGCTTCTCTGGCAGCTTCCTGATTGTAGGGTGTAACGCAGGAAAAATAATTGATGTTAAGAGTTTTAAAAACGTCTGCTTCTTTCACAGTCGGAAAAACTGCGTAACCGATTCTCCCGCCTGTCCAGGCATAAGTTTTTGAAAATCCGCCAGCAATAATTGTACGCTCCGACATTTCTGGAACAGAGGAAATTGAGCGGTGTTGTTGTCCGTCAAAAATAATGTTTTCATAGATTTCATCGGAAAAAACTCGTACGTTTGGATGACAACGTTCCAAAATAACTTTGGCGGTTGCTTCAAGCAGCGCCTTTCCGGCTACTCCTCCTGTCGGATTCGAAGGAAAGTTGAGGTAAATCAGTTTGGTTCTGGGCGTAATTAAATGTTCCAGTTGTTCCGGAGAAAACGTAAAATTTGTGGATTCCTCAAGATGCAGCGGTACCGGAACAGCACGGACATAACGAATGAAAGATTCATAAATTGGAAAGCCAGGACTCGGATAAATCACCTCGTCTCCAGGTTCACAGTAGACCTGTTGAGCCAAACCAATAGACGGTTTTCCTCCCGGAAAAACAACCACTTGTTCCGGATTAGTTTTTAAACCACGTGTTTCATTGATTTGCTTGCTGATTGCCTGACGCAGGGAAAGCAAACCTTTTGGATCACAATATTTGGTATTGTCCAGATCCAGTTGGCGCTTGATTTCCGCCTTGATATGTTGCGGTACCGAAAAGTCTGGTTCACCAAAATTCAACTTTATGACCGCGGAATTTTGTTGCTCTACGCGAACAATATGCGGTCCGACTTTGAATGCGTTCTCGGTATCAATTCTGGAATTTCGTTCTGCGAATAAATTCATATATTTCTTTGCTTTTGAGTTGCTCTAGGCCGTTCAGAAAAAACTATTCGTAACTCTTATTTTAGATTACGTCCAAAACAAAAAACAGTTCCGCTTACAAAAAGGAATTGTAGACAAAAACCGATGAAAACTTGATCGACCAGTAGTAGCGGTTCTATACGTTGAAAATTGGCAAAGGCAGGTGAAAAAACTGCTACTACAAATGAAAGTGAACCGAAGACTACAATCAGCTCTACCTTTTCACGCAGAAAAACAAGGAGTAATGGCAACAGTATCAGAGCATTGAGGAGTCCTTGCCCCCACAGCAGGATAATTTTTTCCAGCGCTGAAGTTGGCGGTAAACTTAATAATTCCTCCAGTCGTACTAGCCAGAACGGTGAAGTAAAACTTTCATCAAAGCTGCTTTGAAAAGTCAGAAATAACAATGCGTAAAGCAAACCGCAACCGAACAGCTTTAGTAATCCGGCAAGGGTTAACTCTTTTTTAAATCTCCTCCAAAGTAAACCCGGACTAATGTTTTGCTGTTGAGCAGGAAGCAGGATAGTTGCTAAAATACTGACAACAAGTGCCGCGCTAATTTCAGCCATCAGGAGCAGCCAAAAAGTATCATCAAACGGAATGCCCCAAATTCTGTGTCGCAATAATTGTCCAAGCGGTCCGAGGATCAGTAAAAACATTGAGAAAAAGAGAATTGAAGTTGATCTTTTCCAATAGATTTGGTTTGTAACTGGCCGCAGCGCGAAACCTAGGAGGACTCCGGCCAGAAACTGATAAGTGAAATCCTGAGCAATTGCCAACTCTGGCTCCAGCGCACGCAGAGAAAGCATTTTGGTCATTGCGTAACCTGCTCCGAGAGATGTCGGCGCTATATATTTACCAAGTCCGGAAGACAACATTAGTAATTCTTCAGTTTTTGAGTTGAGTATTTTAGCAAACAGGCTTTGTAATGGAGAATCATTTTTTTATATTTTATAATTATTCGTAAAAAGACAGATGTTCCCAGCACCGTTTGAACTGCCATTTCTCACACTGCATTCCAGAGGTAAATCATTAAAACTGGAACGTCCGTGCCTGATTGGTATTCTGAATACCACTCCGGATTCTTTTTCTGACGGCTCTCTTTTTTTCAAATTTGATGCCGCTCTTGCTCAGGCCCGAAAAATGATTGAAGACGGTGCAGACTGGCTCGACATTGGCGGTGAATCATCCGGACCAGGAAGTACGGATGTATCGCTGGATGAAGAGCTGCAGCGTGTGATTCCGCTCATTCAAAAGATTCGCACGGAAAGCGAAATTTGGATTTCAGTTGACACCTGGAAAGCAGAAGTTGCGCGCCAAGCACTGGATGCCGGAGCCGATGCCGTCAACGATGTAACCTCCCTGCGTGGTGATACAGAAATGGCAAAAGTGATCGCGGAATATCAAGTGCCTGTGATTTTAATGTTTTCCAAAGACAGTTCTGCGCGTACAAGTAAGCAGGATTCAGATTACGTGGATGTGCTGGACACCCTCAAGAGTTTTTTCCGGGAACGTCTGGAGTTTGCTAAATTACATGGCATTCATAAATCAAAAATTGTGCTTGATCCAGGGATGGGCTTTTTTATCAGTGGAAAGGCTAAATACAGTTTTGAGGTCATCCGGAGAATTTCAGAGCTGCATGAATTCGCTTTACCTTTGTTGCTAGGACCTTCCAGGAAATCTTTTCTGGCGGGAGTTTCTCAGGGACGCAGCTTAAATTGTGCAGAACGTGATATTCCTTGCGCAGCAGTTTCAGGCATTGCTCTTTGGCAAGGTGTAGCGTTGCTCCGTTTTCATGAAGTTGGACAGGGCCGTTTATTGATCGACACAATTGAGGCTTTGAAAAAAGGTATGAAAAATTAAACTATTTAAAAAAGTAATATTATAAAGGAAAAATATGAACACTGTGGGTGATGGAGCATTTCGGCGTGATGATTTATACGGCCGTTCAAACGATATGGGATTTTCGGGCGCGCTCAGTTTTTTACGCAGGAAATACACTCGTGACTTGATCGGAGTTGACGTAGCAGTAACCGGAATTCCTTTCGACAGTGCAACGAGTAATCGTCCCGGAGCTCGTTTTGGACCTCGCGGAATTCGCGCAGCATCGACCGAAGTCGCATCACTCGACGGCTTTCCATTTAATTTCAATCCTTTTGATCATTTGTCTGTTGTGGATTATGGTGATGTCTGGCTGGATTACGGTTATCCTCAAAATCTTGTAGAAAAGGTCGAAAAACACGCTGACACAATACTAAAGCAGGGAACTTCTTTACTCAGTTTTGGTGGAGATCATTTTGTCACCTACCCGTTGTTACGCTCACACCATAAAATTCATGGACCGATTTCACTGATTCATTTCGACGCGCATTCTGACACATGGGACGATGATGGAGAACGGCTTGATCATGGTTCTATGTTTTTGCGGGCCGCGCGTGAAGGTATCATTGTTCCGGAAAAATCGGTGCAAATTGGAATTCGTACCCAAAACAATAGTACACACGGATTCAACATTCTGCATGCGCCCTGGATTCATACCCATGGAGTGCAGGAAGTAAATAAGTTTATACATGATATTGTGAAATCAAGTGATCCAGTTTACATAACTTTTGACGTAGATTGCCTTGATCCAGCTTTTGCACCTGGGACAGGAACTCCGGTTGTGGGTGGATTAAGCACGGTTCAAGCGCTGTCAATTCTGCATTCGCTGGGAGATCTTAATTTAATCGGAATGGATATTGTTGAAGTTGCACCTGCTTACGACCATGCAGAAATTACTGCACTGGCAGCGGCAACCATCGGGCATGACTACCTATGTCTGCTCGCACAAAAGAAAGGTGCGCAGGCACGTAGTATCGGTACCAAGCTCGATGAAAAACAAAGTGGAAATACTAAAGTTTAATTAGAAACCGGCTGTCCGTTTTAGCATCCGAAAATTACTTAGAAAATCCGTTGATAAGAAATATTTCCGCCATCCCAGAAGTCATTGAAAAAATCATCCATGTTCCAACTGGTGGTTAACATCAATGCAGACTCCTTGTTCAAATCCTGGAATTCCCAGCTGACACGGAATTTAACCTCAGTTTTTCTGCGTGTTTTATCCTGTTGTTCTGCACTGAGATAGTCCGTAACTTTGTCGGTATCACCTGCATAAAGTCCATATTCCCAAAATCTGTCCGTCTCAGTTTGATGACGCAAAATTCCGTAAAGTTGGACTGTCCATAAATGAAAATCATAATCGTCCAGGGCAAGATCGAGTTGACGAAAAATATTTTGAAAACGGTCTTCACGTAGACCTAGTGTGCCGTGAAGTTTTTCACTTAAAGGATGCAGCCAATATAAATCCGTAGACCTATAAAGCAGTTGTTGCTCACGATTATCCGGAGATGCAGTCCCAGTCGTAATTGTTGTTTCACGACGTTTACGAATATCAAAGCTGCGCCAGCTAAGTCCGGCCATACTCTGCTTTCCGTAATGATAATCCAGCACTGCACTACTGTCCTGTCCTTTGTAGGTGACAGTCAGTTCCTTTTTTGGGAAAACTTGTTTAAACGGTTTATCCAGCAAATGACTGAAGCGTGTGCGCCATTTATTTATGCGAAACGCGCCTTCCAGATAATTCTCAATTGGATGAGGAGAATAGTAGGAATTGTCGTAAAAGTTTTTTTCGTTATAGTACAAATCCTGAAACAATTTTTGGAAACGCAAGTAATTCCATGGACGTTTACCCAGAGTGACACTTGCGCCCTGGTCTGCTTTACGTTTGTCATATTCAGGCATGCCAAGCAGTGAAAATGCCGCCAAATCGTAAGGACGCCATTCTACTTCTACTTGATAACGGAAGGGTTTTATTTCGTAAAATTCCTGCTGCTTTGCAAGAAAAATAACGGTGGTATCTTCAGAAAGGGAGTGAGGCAAACGTACTTCAAGCTGCGAAAAAAGCAGGTCCAAGCCCAGACTGCCGCCGGTAAGACGCCATCCTCCGCTACTTTCATACCATTCTTCTTCACGTAACTTATTAAATTGATAGGACTTGATATCAAGAAAATTTTCCTGATTCAGGTAAGAGTGATTTATTTCTGCAGCATCGTCAAAGGCCAAAACCTTTAAAGCCGGAGTTCCAAAGCTGAAACTGAAAAAAGCTAAACCAAAAAGAGTTAATTTTGAAAGTTGATGCAACGTTGGATTGACCATCTTTTCATGTCTTTCAGTTCTGTCCGGAATGCTCCTGTTCCAGTTTGGCCCATGTGTCACGCAGGGTTACTGTCCGGTTAAAGACCAATGCATCCGGACGTGATTTTTTTGCATCGACACAAAAATAACCGACGCGTTCAAATTGAAAAACATCCTCTGGATTTGCAGTACTTAATTCAGGCTCAGCTTTACAGTCAGCAATAATCTCAACCGATTCCGGATTTAAGTCATTGATAAAATTTCCTGCTGGATCATCACGTCCGGGATATGGGGCCGCAAAAAGCCGATCGTACAAATGAATTTGTGCAGTTACAGAATGTTGCACGGAAACCCAGTGGATAATACCTTTTACTTTACGACCTTCTGCTTTTGCACCGGAACGTGTCGCCTGATCGTATGTGCAGCGTAATTCCACCACTTCACCATTTTCATAAATAACCTCATCACAACGGATTACATAAGCGTAACGCAAGCGGACTTCTTTTCCGGGAGAAAGCCGAAAATATTTCGGCGGAGGGTCTTCCCTGAAATCATCCTGGTCGATGTAAATTTCTCTTGAAAAAGGAACTTTTCGTGTTCCCATTTCTGGGTTTTTCGGATGACGTGCCGGTTCAAATTCTTCGGTTTGATTTTCCGGATAATTTGTAATGACAACTTTTAAAGGTTTTAAAACCGCCATGGCGCGGGGTACGGTTTTGTCCAGTTCTTCTCGTGCACAATCTTCGAGAACATTCATTTCAATATTGTTAGCGCTTTTGGAAATTCCGATACGTTGACAAAATAAACGTACTGCAGATGCAGGATAACCTCGACGCCTCAACCCGGAAAGTGTTAACATTCGTGGATCATCCCAACCCTCAACGTGTCCTTCTTCAACCAGTTGAATCAGTCTGCGTTTACTCAAGACACTGTAGCGCAGGTTCAGTCGCGAAAATTCTATTTGCCTGGGCAGGCACGGTGCGCTCACTTCAGCCAGAATCCAGTTGTATAAAGGTCGGTGATCCTCAAATTCCAGCGTGCAGAGCGAATGAGTTACGCCTTCCAACGCATCCGATAAACCATGCGTAAAATCATAGAGCGGATAAATGCACCATTTGTCTGCAGTGCGCTGGTGTGAAACTTTACGGATTCGGTAAAGAACCGGATCACGAAGATTAATATTCGGCGATGACATGTCAATTTTGGCCCGTAAAACGATGGAGCCGTCTTCATACTCGCCTTCGCGCATTTTCCTGAAGAGCAGCATATTTTCTTCAACGCTACGCTCACGGTATGGGCTGTCTTTTCCTGGTTCTGTCAGTGTTCCGCGAAACTCCTTGATTTCTTCCACATTCAGGCTTTCAACATAGGCTTTGCCTTTTTGGATCAACTCTTCCGCAAACTCATAAAGCTGTTCAAAATAATCTGATGCATGTGTCAGACTCTCACCCCAGTCATAACCTAGCCAGCGTACGTCTTTTAAGATGCCTTCTACATACTGCTCATCTTCTTTGACTGGATTTGTATCATCGAAACGCATGAAGCATTTTCCGTCAAATTCATTTGCAACTCCGAAATTGAGGTGAATCGATTTTGCGTGGCCAATGTGTAAATGACCATTTGGTTCAGGCGGAAAACGGGTTACGATTTGCTGATGTTTAGCTGAAGCTAAATCTTCACGAATAATATTACGGATAAAATCAGTTGCCTGAACTGGAGTAGAATTATTGTTTGACATGTTTTGTTAATAAAAATCTTTTTTAAGTTTTGATTAGTGGAATCTTTTTCAGACCGAATATCCCACGGCATTCCCCGCAAGTCCGTCGTGGAGGCGAAGCATTTGTTGGCGCCATTCATAGATTGGATCATCTGGCTGAAGCAGAGAAAAATCAGAAATGCAACGTGCCCACTGAAAGGCGCCAAAAACAATGTAATCTGAAAATCCAGGACTTCCTCCTGCCACAAATTGCTGTTTTTTAAAAGTTAACCTTAAAGGTGTCAATGTTTTATGAAAGTCTGGCATACGTTCCTCACGACCTTCAACTATTTCTTCCAGCGTTTTTCCGAAGAGTTTTTCACGGCTATCACGGAAATATATTTTATCTTTTGCAGTTAGGCTATCGTGAATATCAAGCAAAAGGAATTTCACCAGTAGAGGATTCATGACTGTCTCAGCCCAAAATTTAACAAAAAGCACTTCACCGTTTTCCAGTTTTAAGGAAGGTGCATCCGGATATTCCGCTTCGAGATATTTTGCAATCTGCCATGAATCACTGACAGTATGATCTCCATCGACTAATACTGGAACCCGTTCCTGTCCGGAAAACTTAATTTTCTCTTTTTCTGTAAATCGCCACGGCAGGCAATCGACAGCCAAACCTTTATGTGCCAGCGACATACGTATCCTCCAGCAATAAGGACTGAATCTTCTGTTTTCTTCTGCACCTGCTAATTCATACAATTTTATCAAAATACCTCCTGAATTAATTCTGTAAAAAATATGTGCTTGTTATTATTGTCGTTACGTTTTCAGCAATTGAAACAATCAGTGATGAAAAAGCCTTATTCCCGAAAAGAGCATCACCATTCCATACTCGTCCGTTGCAGCGATTACTTCTTGGTCACGATTACTGCCGCCTGGTTGAACAACATAATCAACTCCGCGTTTGGAAGCCTGATCTATATTGTCACGGAAAGGAAAAAAAGCGTCTGAAGACAAACTGACACCTGCAAGTTTAGTGAGCCATTCTTCTTTTTCAACCATAGAAAGTGCTTCGGTGGGACCTTTGAAAAGACTTTTCCAGGCACGTAGTTCAGGCTCAGTCATCCCTCCTTCTATACAGAGAATACGGGCATTTGTACGTTCAACACTACCAACTTGTTCATGAAAAGGCAGATTCCGAACTTTAGGATGCTGCCGTAAAAACCAGACGTCTGTTTTCCGTCCTGCCAGTTTGGTACAGTCTACACGACTTTGCTGTCCTGCACCGATGCCGATCATCTGTCCATTCAGCGCATAGGCCACAGAATTAGACTGAGTATATTTTAAGGTGATTGAGGCGAGTACTAAATCACGACGTGCGGCATCCGTCAAAGTTGTGTTTTTCGTTACAACTACAGTCAACAAGGAATTTTCATTGATTTTCATGGTGTTACGCTGTTGTGAAAAAACTACTCCGGCAACTTCCCTGAACTCAAGTTCTGGAGATTTAAATTCCGGATCTGCTTTTAAAATTATATATTTACTGTCTTTTTTCTCTTTTAAAAGTTTAAGGGCATCTTCATCATATCCAGGTGCTATAATTCCGTCAGACACCATTTTTCTGATAATCTCAGCTGTCTGAACATCGACCTTACGACTGAGTGCGATAAAATCTCCAAAAGATGACAAAGGATCCGCTCCGCGTGCTCTGATATATGCAGTTGCCAACGGTGTAAGTTCTTGGTTTTGACAACCATAAATTTCACGCAGAGTTTCATCAAGAGGTACATGCACAGCAGCACCTGCTGGACTGACATGTTTAAAGGAAGTTGCCGCCGGAAGCTCCAGTGCTTCGTCTAGTTCCGCTACCAACTGCCATGCGTTGATTGCATCCAGTAAATTGATATACCCCGGTTGACCGTTCAGGACAGAAAAAGGTAGTTCGTCTCCTTCTAGAGAATAAATCGCGGCAGGTTTTTGATGAGGATTGCTTCCGTATTTCAGTTCAAATTGATGCAGATAGTTTTTCTGAATAGAAGCCATTGTTTTCGCTGTTCTGTAGGTATAAGGAGACGTAAGTGCTAAAGCTTTAATGCTAGCTCTTCAAACTCAAAGACTCAAGGAATCAATTAGTAGAGATTACAGCAAGAAAAAATATTGTCTATAATTTTACAGAGCTTTTTTGGAAGATTTCTGTGATGTGCTTTTAATTGAGTCACTAATAAAGTGGCCATTCAAATGGCTACTCCCAACCAGGAATTGTTAATTTGCCTGTATCGGAATTTTTCTTTAAGGTAGGATTCTTTTTCGTGAGGGTTGAACTTTTTTTTAATATTTTTGGTTTAGCTTCAGTGGCTTTAATTTTAGCATCCAGTTCTTGTTCTTTACGCGCTTCAACTAAACGTTGCTGAGCTTTTCTTAAGCTGAGCATATCCTGGTAACGATTGTAGTAAATGTCCGCCAAACGGCTGTTGGACATTTTATAGTGCGCCAGTGCGATATTGTAATATGTGGCTGTTTGGCTCGGTACAAGTAATTCTACATGTTTGAATGAATCTAGAGACTCGCTATAGTTGCCTATTTCATAGTAGGTTAAACCAAGATTATAATGAAAATTTGGCGATTCACTGTCTAAACTGATAGCCTTCTGGTAGTTCCAAATTGCGACTTGATAGTCTCGATGTTTCAAAGCTGCATTACCTTCATCAAAATAACGCAGAGCCGATTTGTGAATTTTTACATCTTCTGTACATGCTGCAAACAACAGTGGCAGTAAGAGCAACAGTAGCAACAGGAAAAATCGAGATTGAAATTTTACTGATTTAAGATACACTGAAAATTCAATTGAAATGGGGACAAGCTGTAAATTTATCTAAAAAGCAAAAAACCAAACTGCCGACTCAGCAAATGAGCAGAACAACCAGGATCAATTTTGCTCAAGGATTGCATGATAATTCAACAAGGTTTTGCGTTTCCTTTGTTTCGCAAAGTAATCATGCATAATTCATACTCAAAAACATAGTGATGCAACGAATTTTGTTTCTGTTTTTAATTCCGGCAATCTTTCTCTTCTGGCAGGAAACTAACTTTTCAGTTCAACAAGTGCAGGCCCAGAGTTCCGCTAGAGAAGATGAAAAAGAACTCCTTGCGGAAAAAGAGAGGCTAAAGTTTAAAGCAGATATGCAGAACCTGATGGACGCAGCATCAAAGTCAGGTTTTTCTGAAAAAGAAATTCGCGAGATAACTGTTACACGCAATGGCAAGGTAGTTCATGTCTGGGATTTTCTGGAACAGGAAAAATTACAGCAAAAAAAGGACGCACTTGCTAATAAAAGATCAAAACCACTTGAGAGATATTTAACTGTAATGGATATTGCGGAAGAAATGGAAAGTGGAGAAACCAAAGATTTAGACTCATTAAAAGATAAAAGTATATTTGTAGGAGCAGAAGAAAAATGAAAATTATTGCGGTAGCTGGCGGCTCCGGTTGCGGGAAAACGCTTTTTACTGCATTAATGGTTGAGCGTTTGCCAAAAACTGTAGTGCTGCCTTTGGACAGTTACTACTATGACCGGCCGGATCACATTCCTTCTGATCAGTATGATTACGATAGCTCACAAGCTTTCGATTTTAAACTTTATCAACAGCATTTAGCTCAGTTGTCTTCTGGAGAATCAGTACAGAAACCTAGTTTTGTTTATGAAACAGGAAAACGTGCGACTGAGTTTACGGAAATTGTACCTGACAAATATCTGATTATTGAAGGTTTACATGTCCTGCTCTATCAAAATATCCGCCAGTTACTTTCCTTTGCCTTTTATCTGGAATCACCTTTAGATGTGGCCGTCAGCCGCAGGTGTCTGAGAGATATGAAGGATTACGAGGTTAGCGCAGAGTACAGTCTTAATCAATATTTAAAGTTTGTACGACCAGTTTTTTTTGAGCAGATTCAACCCACAAAACAGTATGCGGATTTAGTTGTTGAAAATAGTTACGAGGCACGTCTTGATTTGTTTATCGAAAACTATTTAACAGACAACGAACTGTAATTCAGTTCATGCACAAGGCAGTGTAATAACTATTTTGAACAATTTTACCTGACACTCTGAGTTAAATACATCAAATGGAACTTCTTAAACGTTACTCGATCTCTTTTGCAATTGCAGGTTTGCTACTTTATTTTTTTACAATCTGGGTTGAGGAACAACATGAAGGCAATATGCCGCATAATTTATCGAAGAAAAACGAAGCGATTGTTTCAATCAAACTGAAGCCTAAACGATATTTTGAAAAGTGTGTTGATCTTAGCCCTGTTCAGCAAATGGAGTATGGTTTTAATTCGAACGGAGCATTGTCGTTTAACCTCCATTATCATGAAGAAGGTGAGCAGTACTATCCGGTCAAAGAAGATTCTGTCAGTGAAATGGAAAACACATTTCAAGCAGAAAAGAGGGGTTATTATTGTATGAAGTGGGGTAATTCCGGAAGTGAAGATGTTAAGATGGACTATCATTTCAAGATCCTGAATGACTCATGATTATCTTAAATATAATTTGTTGTCTTTTTCAACGAAAGTATTGATATATTATTAATGGTACAATATGTCAATGGTACCAGTGTAAAAAAGGATGTAGGCTAAAATGGTATTTGATAAATACTTGGCTTTGCGACCAAACTAAAATCACTGGAAGATTATCGAAATAGTTTTATCGTGAACTCTGTGCTTGCTGATACGATCATTGAAGGTCACATCAAAGCTTCCTGGAAACAAAAAGATTAAAAAATTTAAAGATTAGTATTTGTTGAGCTTTTGAAAATGAACCGTTGTGAATTATCAGAACTATCTGACACAGAATATGATGTAATTGTGGTTGGAGCAGGAATAAATGGTGCTGGTGTCGCACAACAACTAGTTGCCGCTGGATACAGAGTTTTGATTATTGACAAGGGAGATTTTGCTGGAGGAGCAACCAGTAAGTCCAGTCGAATTCTACATTGCGGTTTACGATATTTAGCTCCTGGAAAATCCATTTGGGACTTTGTTTTCCATCCAAGCAAATTCTTTCTTGCCTGCCAAAATGCAAGAAAAGCCATGATTGCAAGAAGTGATATTTCATTATCAATGAAGGAATTAGTTAGACCTTTTCCATTTTATTTCCCTATTTATAAAGATGGACCTTATCTTTCGTGGCAAATCGATTCTGCCTTTAAATTATTGAATCTGTTAGGACCACATGATAATTCACTGGAGTACCAAAGATTTTCAGTTAAGAATTTGCAAAAAGTAGCATTCAAAAAATGGTTTAGAGATTCAGAGCAACTGCAAAGTGTTTCTGTTTTTAAAGATTACCAATTTATTTCTGCAGAAAGGTTAGTTGTTGATACGATTCGTGATGCTGAAAAGTTGGGAGCAACTGTTAGAAATTACACATTAATGCATCAACCTAAACAACTAGATGACGGTTGGAAAGTAACACTTAAGGATGTATTAACAGCTAAAGAAGTAAATGTAAAAACCAAGTTTATTCTGAATGTCACAGGCCCTTGGGGGAATTGTGTTAACCAAACGATGAAACCCAGCATTCCTGACAAAGTGACCGGATTGAAAGGCGCACACATAGTAGTCAAACTTCCTGAAGAATTTTCTGAGTGTGGAATAATGATCATCAATCGAGCAAACGAACCAATGTACTTCTTGCCTTGGCATGAAATGCACTATATCGGGCTTAACAGAACCCCATATGATGGTGAGCTTGATGAAGTAAAGGCTACAAAAGATGAGACTGAGTGGCTACTTGGAGAGGTCAATTATGCATTTCCAGAACTAAATCTTAAGCGAACGGATATTAAGTATTCGTATGCAGGTATTCAACCAGTTACGTTTGACGAAAGTGATCCTCAAGGTAGTCGTGAGGTTGTTGTACATGATTTAGAATCAGATGGGATTCCAAATGTTTTGATGCTCACTGGTGGTCCTATTTGGAATTACCGTCACATTGCAAAAAAAATGCTGAAAGCAGTATCAAAGAGGTGTGTTCCAAAATTGCGAAAACAGAGCCCTTCATCTTGTTCAAGCGAAGTGACTCAACTCCTTCGCAATAGCCAAGCAAGATCAGTTGACATGAAAATTTCAGAAAATATAATTAAAAAAATAATCTTAGAAGAACAGCCTATTTACCTAGCAGATATTTTACTACGCAGGACTGGGCTGGGTTGGGGTGCTGATCAAGGAAAATCAGCCACCTCTGAAGTGGCAACCTTGATGGCAGAACTGAAAGGTTGGGATGAACAAAGAAAAGAAAAAGAGATTCAGTCGTTTCAGCAGCATATTAAAGAGATGCACCAAGTCCAATAGTCATTCGAAAGTGACTTCCCCATGAAGCTAACTGCCGCTTATAAAAAATTATAATACTTTGATTTTTCTTGGACTCCCGATTATCTTGACTACTTCATAGTAGCAACTGATACTGGATTCCGTACTGGAGAAATGCTTCGACTTCAAAAGAAAGATATTTTTGAGAAAAAATTAATCGCCTGGATCTAAAAAACAGAAGAAGCTAGAAAGGTCGGTTTAACTGCAAGAGCAAAAAGAGTTTTAGTAAGATGGGGCCGAAATTTGGGGGATGAAGCTAATGCCTTTCAGATTTGTGACAGATATGCGACATTATATTAGTACATACTAATATTTATGATATCTTATAAAATATTTAAAATATTGAAAGTATTAAGTTAGTTGGAAGCGAGAGTGGTGGAATTGGTAGACACGCCAGATTTAGGATCTGGTGCCGAAAGGTGTGGGGGTTCGAGTCCCCCTTCTCGCACCATGAATCAGGAAAAATCAAATTGAATTTAGATTCCCGATTAAGTTTTGTCTTTTATCGTATTGTCGTTTGGTTTTTGTTGACTCTTTACCTAGGCGCATGCGGCAGTTTAGGAAGCAGTTCAAATTATAATTATCCTACCGGCCAACAGCAAAGAGTTCTTGAACTCTGTGCTTTGGTTTTTACCGCTCCGTATTATCAGTATATTTCTCCTTCACGCCGCGTTAAACTCAAAAGATTCAGGACTACTTCATGGGGATTCTGGGCAACCTTTGCGGACGGACGGACCTACAAAGTTCCAATTTCTTCCGGACTTGCAGAAGGAGCTAATTATTACTGCAATTACCGTCCAGCTCCAACTGCATGCGCCTCACGCAATGATTGGGATGAACGGTGTGAATGGGACCAGACAGCGCATCCAAACCGCTTTAAATAGCTAAACGGTAGTGTTATTGTCAAATTCTGTAACGTCAAAATCAGTAGCAATCACGGCAATCGTATCCCAGACTTTGACGTGAGCACGACCTGCTCGTGTGACTAGCATACCGTCTATTTGCGCACGAACTTCCAGCGCCGGAGCTTCTATTTGAGTTAAACTGTGAATGCGGCCGATGATTTGCCCTTTAGTAACGGATTCTCCCAATTCAATTAAAGTTTCGTAAAGACCTTCTTGAGGAGCCATCAAATAACCATCGAAATCAGGAGTTTGCATGAATCGTGTTTCCGGAACAGGTTCTTCGTCTGGTGGGAGAATTTCTAAATGACGCAGCAGATTACGGATTCCGTTTTCCGCAATTTTGAGTGTCTCAGGACTGACAAAACCACCCCCGCCAAGTTCTGTGGAAAAGAATATTTTTCCGGAATTTTCAACAGCAGTATCAAGCATGCCTTTGCTGTCCAGTTCCTGAAGCACAAGACTTACAGGTGCACCAAAACTTTTTGCTGCAAGCACAGTTTTTTTAAACTGTGCTGTTTCTTCCAGTTTATGCAAAACAGTGCATGGTTCAAAAATCATTGAGTTTCCACCTGAATGAAAATCGAGCACCACATCACTTCTCATTACCAGTTCACGATAGACAAAATCTGCTATTTTCTGTGTCATTGAACCATCAGGATTTCCTGGAAAAGAGCGGTTCATGTTTTGTCCATCTACAGGAGAAAGACGAGTTCCTGCCAAAACAGCGGGAAAGTTGAGATAAGGTACAATGATGACTTGTCCCTGAATGTCTTCTGCTTTCAGTTCATTTGCCAATTTTCTTAACGCAATTGGACCTTCATATTCATCACCATGATTTCCTCCGGTAAACAGCACAGTTGGCCCGGTACCGTTCCGGAGAACAATCACGGGCAACAGCAGTGAACCCCAACCGGAACTATTTGTTGAATGCGGAATTTTCAGCGCGGAAATGTGCTTTCCATCTTGAGCAAAATTAAGATCATCTTTGAGAGTTAAAGACATGGTATTTTCAGAACAATAATAAATTAGAGAGTCGCAATTTCTTCGAGCCTGGAAACATATTCCGGACTCAGCAGATGTTCACCTTCTAGGAGATAATTCAGATATTCGACTGTGGGTCGTGATTCAGGTCCTGTATTTAAAGCAACGTATGCAACGGCTGGTATCGGACATCCGGAAAGATCCATGACTTCAAATTCCTGACGCTTGTATTGCTTTTCGGCAACACCTTCATAGCCATCCAAAGTCAAAAGCTCGGCCTCTTTGACAAAATATAAAATACCTTCAACCACATCTCCGGGAGAAACTTTAATGTTGGCTTTACCACCGTCACTAGATTGTTTGTTGAAAGAAAGCAGGTAATCCTGAAGAGTCACAGCGATGCGTGAAGGCGCCCAACCTAAGCGGTGGCGGATACGCCGTGCGCTCATGTTAGAGCCGTATGCAAAATAATGTCGCATTGTTATTATATTTGTGAGTGAAAAATAAAAACATAGCATGAGTAATAATTGAGATATTCGCAAGTTTTTTGCTTTCCTTCAAATTTTGTTCACATTTTCATGTTAGGCTAACAGTAGCTCTTTAAATTTTGAGCAAAGTTAATTGTTTAGTAAAAAGTTTTAAATATTAATTATGAGTCCGTTGACAGCTATTTAGTTAAATGGAAATTATTACCGTGCGATGATGAAAATTGGTTTGAGTTGGAAACTATTTGGGGTGTTGCTTTTGAACGCGGCAGTTATTGTTGGCGTAATGGCTGGTGCAATACATTTCAGTGTTTCCAGAAACTTTGAAGAATATGTGCGTGAATTTGACCGTGAACGTTTTGAGGCTGTTGCCGTTGTTTTGGAAGCAGAATATGCTGAGTCCAAAAGCTGGAAACTCAAAGGTCAATCACCTCAACGCTGGCTCAGGGGCTTGGGTTTTCGGACTCCTTCGAGGTCCTATGAATTTTTACAACTTGGCTTTCCAGGTCCTGACATGATGATTTCTCCCGAATGGATTTTTTTGGGAAAAGGTTTAATGCAGGAACACCAAATGATGCGTCGTCGGCTTCCACACCGTAGACGAAATGGTGAACCGCAAATTCGTTATTCCAGGCCTAATTCTGCAAATAACGGTGGCACGCGTGAAATGTTGATTTTAATGGACGCAGAGCAAAAACCGCTTTGGGGTCCGAAGTTGAAGCGTAAACCTGATTTATTTAAAGCACTGCGCTATCAAGGTAAAGTTGTCGGCTGGCTGGGTATGGTAACTGAGGGGGCAATGGAGCAGTCACGACATGCACACTTTTTGAAACAACAGCAGCGGATGTTAAAAATTCTAGCTGTTGCTGCCGTTCTCACCGCGGCATTGATTGCTTTTTTACTTTCACGTTATCTGCTGCGTCCAGTACGAAAATTAACGGAAGGTACTCTTGCAATCGCAGAACGGCGCTTTGATACTCGTGTAACAATCAACTCGTCTGATGAGTTTGGTCAACTTGCTGCGGATTTTAACGAAATGGCCGAAACTCTGGATTCATTTGAACAACAACGTCAACAATGGATTTCGGATATATCACATGAACTGGGAACTCCACTGTCAGTGCTGCGTGGAGAAATCGAAGCAATGCAGGACGGTATTCGAGAACCAAATCCGGAACGTTTTGAATCACTTCATGCAGAAGTACTGCATTTAGCACGTATTGTGGATGATCTAAAATTACTCAGCCGTGCCGAAGCAGGCCAGTTAAATTTGTGTAAAGTGGAGCTGGATCCAGTCAAACTTCTTCAACAAGCTCTGGAACAATATGCGGATCGTCTGGCGGAACGTGGAATCACTATTCAAAATCAACTCCCCCAGCAATCAGGAAAAACTGCGATGGTTGATCCTGATCGACTCAGGCAGGTCTTCCTGAACTTGCTGGAAAATGTGGTACGTTATGTTAACTCTCCTTCAACTTTGACAGCACGCAGCAAAATTACGGCGGATAGTTTAACGCTGATTTTGGAAGACTCAGGTCAGGGTGTGCCTAAAGATGCGTTGAACAATCTGTTTGATCGTTTTTACCGGACAGACTTTTCCAGGAATCGTGAAACAGGTGGAAGTGGACTTGGACTCGCGATTTGTAAAAATTTGATTGAAGCTCACGGAGGCAGCATTCATGCGGAATCGGTTGAACCTCATGGTTTGCGTATGGTGATTAACATAGAAACTACAGTAGATCATGAAAAACAATGAATAAAAACATGACTAAAATACTTATTGTTGAAGATGAAATAAAAATTGCTGAACTGTTGAGGGATTATCTCAGACAAACTGGTTATGAAACCCACATCCTTTTACGTGGAGATGAAGTGATACCATGGGTTAAAAAAAATGAAGTTGAGATGATCTTATTGGATCTGATGCTACCGGGAATGCATGGAATTGAAGTCTGCAGAGGGTTGAGGCAATTTTCCCAAGTACCGATCATTATGGTGACTGCACAAACAGAAGAAATCGACCGCTTGCTGGGACTGGAGTTAGGCGCTGATGATTACATCAGTAAACCTTTCAGTCCACGTGAAGTAGTAGCCAGAGTAAAGGCAGTTTTGCGTCGTGCCGCACAGCCTGCGGTTCCGGCAAATATGCTCAATGCAGGTATCTTGAAACTGGACGAGGAAACTCATCAAATTTGGGTCAGGGGCAAAGAAGTAGATTTTACACCTGTTGAGTTTGGTTTGTTGAAAGTCCTGATGTCACGACCGGAACGTGTATTTACGCGCGAAGAATTATTGAACAAAGTTCAAGGCTACGATTTTATGGGTTATGACCGTACCATCGACACACATGTAAAAAATTTACGCAGGAAACTTGCTAAACATGGTGTAGAAGAATGCATTGTTTCAGTTTACGGTGTTGGTTACCGCTACCATATTCCTACCGCTTGAAGAATGAAATCTGTATAATAATTAGTTCATTTGAGATTCTTGTTCGTCCTGCTTTCGATTTTCTTAATCGAAATTATGACAGAATTGGCCAACTCATGGATCCACATAGCTGAAAAATCCGCATGTCCTTTTGTTAGCCAAATTATATTTTTATCTTAATTTGATAATAATGTACTGCGAACCTTGTGGGCTCACCATCAGCAACAAAACTCCCTGATTAATGTTTATGTTTTTCAAAGCGTTCTGAAACTCTCTTTCGTCTCTGACCGGCTGCCGATTGACTTCCGCAATCACCATTCCTGCCTTAAGTCCTATCTGAGCAGCGGGGGATCCGGATTCGACTTCAGTGATCACCACTCCTGTTCCGGGATCATATCCGAGACGTTTAACCACATCCGGACTCAGGTCCTGAACAAGTATGCCTAAAACCAGCGAGGATTGTGTTTTAAGCGGTGTAGACGTTGAGGCGGATTTCAGTTCATCGAGAGTGACTTTTATAATTTCCGTTTTACCTTCACGAATCACCTCCAATGTCACATCAGCCCATGCACCTGCCTCAGCAATATAGTTTCTGAGTTGACTGCTGTTTTTGACTTTTCTCTGATTCACACGAATAACAATATCCCCTTTTATCAACCCCGCAGTTTCTGCCGGAGAAGAAGGCATCACTTTTGTGATTAATGAACCCTTGGTGTTTTTCACTCCAAATGCTTGTGCTAATTCCGCAGTAACATCCTGGATCCCAACACCTAACCAGCCACGGGAAACTTTTCCTTCTGCTATTAAATCCTGCATAATTATCTGCGCCATATTCACCGGCACCGAAAATCCAATTCCCTGGTAACCACCGTTTTTTGAGAAAATGGCGGTATTAACACCAATTAGTTTTCCTTCAAGATTAATTAATGGTCCGCCACTATTTCCAGGATTAATCGCAGCATCGGTTTGAATAAAATTCTCATAGTCTGTTATGCCTACATTGGAACGACCTTTGGCACTGATGATGCCCAGAGTGACGGTTAGGGTCAATCCAAAAGGATTACCAATGGCAATGACTGTTTCTCCTACTTGCATCTCATCTGAATTACCCATTTGAATAGGATTAAGCTCATTTGCTGGAATCTTAATCACAGCAATGTCTGAAGGAGGATCGGCTCCTATCAATTCGGCTTCGAATTCCTGTCCATCATGCAGTATTACCAAAATGCGGTCTGCCCCTCCAACGACGTGATTATTGGTCAAAATATAACCGTCTTTACTAATTATGGAACCGCTGCCAAGCCTCTGTTGTTTAAACTGTTTTGCTCCATTATTATTTTGGCTGGAGGGATTATATAAGCTGTTGTCTGGGCCATTAAGAGCTTTTTCAACGCGAATATGTACTACTGCTTCTCGTACTTGTTCCACCATTGCAGCTCTTGCTTTAGAGTCACGAATCATATTCTGAAGAGCAGTCTCATTTATTTCAGCACTCTGGACAACCGTTCCAAACAGCATCCAAAAGAGTAACAAAATACTCCATCGGGCTAGCAATTTAGTGTTATTTTTAGTTTTCATTTTCAAATAAATCCTTAATAATTTTAATTTTTGCGTTAATGGTTCAGGACAATCCTGCTACCGCTATAGAAAGAAGATTGAAAAGTCTTTATTTTATGAGAGTCCGAGCCATCACCGGCATAATTTTTGGAGTTCCAGAGCTTAAAACAATCGGAACACTGTCCAAAATTTGTCAGGAACAGCTCGAACACAGTCATTACTCAAGGCCCTCACTTTGCTAAAACGTGAAAGATTCTTTACAAAATTTCCTGCGAGTCAAGCAAGGGTTTCACGTATAAAGAATTCTTGAGCGCAAAATCCAAATCATTGGGAAGATTAGTCACTTCATCAAACGATTCAACTTCTGCCAAAATTTCTGCATAATTTTGGCTGTAAATCCCATACACATCTTGAGGTGGCAGAACATTAATGTGGCCTCCTTGAACGTAAAACTGTTCAAGAGCAATGCGGATTTGTTCATGGGTGATTTTATTGTGTCTCTTTTTCATATAACCTCTTTTGCGAAATATATTAATTTTTGAATTTCTGAAATATTTACTGAATATATCTGCCTTTTATTCTCATAAACGGTTCAAGAAAACACAGCCTGCAAGGCTAGTTTAGTTGATAATAACCACTGCTGAAAATCAAAAGGAAATTCGCTAAATCTGCAAAAGTATTTTTTGTTGAAAAAGTGAGGAAGCTAGAGCAAGACTATTATGAGGGCTGTTGCTAATGTAATAGCTGTGTCTTGGGTAATCGTCCCTGAGACATTGTTTTAGTGAAACAGGAACTGTTTTCTGTTGTGGACGACTCCATTTATTGAAACCTATTAGAGGCCTTGTTCCTGAATGACAGTCAGCGGATTCATTATATGGAATGGAGGACGAATCGGTATCAATAATAAGATAGGTGTTTACTTCAGACTCTGAACTTGAAAAAGTCATCAACAAGGTAAAGAAAATAACAAGTAACAGGGAAAATCCTGTAACTGGTTCTACCAGTAACTTTGCAAATGAGATGGTTGAACTTCTCTTGTTAAAAAAATTAGCTGTCATTTTCAGTAATGAAATCCATTTTTAAATTTGTTAAGAACGTTTTCAGCTTTATGAAATTGTGTTTACGTTACTAAAAGTTTAACAAAACAATATGAAGAAAATATGAAGAAAATATGTGAATCTTGTGAAGATTCAAGATTATGCATGCAGACAATTTATTTTGTCTATAATTTCAGTTGATTGATTTGAATGTTTTGCTGATACTAAGATTCTGGTTTAAAATACGGGAATAGAAACGGTTGTTAAATTGGGTGTATATTCGGGTATAATTCTGGTGGTCGAAAAAAAGTGTATCAATAGATAATTAATGATAATCTGGAACTGCTTGGAGCGGTCTTTTGTCTAATTAATAAGCCAACTTAAAGTCTTGAATTTATCTTTCAAAATTTTTTACACGGTTGATTGTTTGCATGACTCAAAGGACTTGTCTTTGTCCGTTAATTTTACAAGTGTATTTCTAACATAAGCAATGAACGATCAAACAAGGGGCTGGATCCGCTCCTCAAAGTGGGATGCATTTTGGCTACAGTCAGGAATATGGTTGACGTTTCTGCTGCTCATTGTAAATTCTTCTCAGTTGCAGGAAATGTTTTATGCAACCGCGGTGTTTCTGTTCTGGATTGCGCATCGTTTTAGTTCATTTTATTTAGCCTGGGGAACACGGGCCTACAAACCTCTACTCAGAGATCAGCAGAAGCGCTTTATAGTTCTTCCGCTGTTGATTGTCTTGGGAGTATTGGCTGTGCTTTACACGCCGGAATCTTTCTCAACTTTTACAGTAAGTGAAAGAATTCTCTGTTTATTGATACTGGATTTTGCTTGGGGAACGCATCATTTTGCGGCTCAGCACTATGGGATTCTCAGGCTCTATCATCACCGCTGGAATCCTAAATCCGCAGCTTCCGCCAATAAGCAGGACCGTATATTTTGTTGGGGAGTTGGAGGAGCACTGGTTATCTTTGCTGAGCTTTTGCATGGAACGTCCTTTTTACAGGAAAAACATATTTTACCAATCCTACTTCCGGATTGGGGACTAGCGGGAATTCCATTGTTACTACGTTTAGGAACCTTGCTTGTTGTGGGAAGTACATTCTTCATGGTTCGTAATGCATGGCTGCAGGATTCCGGTCTTCCAAAAATTTTATATTTATTTGGAATAGGCATGATGGCTGTAGCTGCATTTCAGCTGGATCCATTCCAGTTTTTGATGCTTTGGACTCTGCAGCACTGGCTGACCGCGTTAGGTCTGGCGATACACATGGGAGGAAATGATATCAAACAGGCTGAAAAGCAGAAAAGCGTTCCACTAAAACTAGACACAGCAAAAAATTATTTGAAGCCCTGGCTGGTTTTGATTACCCTTTGTTCGTTTTCTGTTGTTATGACACCGTTTTTTGAAATAGAAGCGATTTCAGTAGGCGGTAGATACAGTGAACAAGTATGGCCTGATTTAATGTTATGGCTGCAGAACTCTGAGTGCTATACTTTCTTAGTGGGAATCGGCCTCGCAAGTGGATTTTTGCATTATTGGATGGATAGAGCGGTTTATCGGTTTTCTGATCCGCAAACTTGTAAGAGTGCTAGGCAATTACTTTTTTCATCATAAATATCTAAGATAAAATGAACAAGATTGAAGAAGAAATCAAAGAAAACTGGCCCAGTGCTGTTGAAGGTGTTTTGGAACATCCGGAGCTCGGATTGATTCAATACTGGACCGGAGAGCAGCGTGGTAAGATTGTGTTGCGTTTTAGCTTCGAAAGGCAAGCTGAGGGTGAGTCAGCAAAAATGTTTTTTATAAACCTGAAACAGGATTCGTGGGTGCTGAGTCATATTTCTGCTTTTCAAAGTTCTGAATCAAAATTGAAATTAGTAAAAAATCAGTCATTTAAAGAACAGGATGAACTTGAAGGAAAATATCGAAGTATTATCGAATTGTTTCTGGAATCCCGTAAAAAAAAGAATCCTTTCTAATGTGCTTTTTGCTGCTACTTTTTTCTCTGCAGGAGACTCACAGTTGATGAGTTTCCTTATTTAATTGCAACTTCTGCTGAATTATCTCCTAAAATTTATCTGCTGTTATCTTTTGCTTGACTTATTTCTTTAAAAATAGTTAAATTATTAGCACTAACCCTCAATGAGTGCTAATTCTGACAAAATGCTGCTGGAGTCTTTCTTTTGGTAAAAAAAGTTATAGATAATGGGAAAAAAGGAGTCCGTTATAACTTGGTTTTGAATGAACGGGCCCATTTAGTTCTTCATAGTATCATAGAAAACTACATTCAATCGTCAGAGCCGATTGGTTCACGCACACTTTCCAAGACGATAGGAATCACGCTTTCTCCTGCAACGATCAGAAACATTATGTCTGATTTAGCAGAACTTGGCTATCTGATTCAGAACCACACTTCAGCAGGACGTGTTCCTACCGACAAAGCTTACAGATTTTACGTTAATTCCTTAGCGTCGCCTCCGAGCATACCGCAGCAGATTAAGGAGAAAATTTCTCAAGTTTCGAATGAACAAGGTTCTCAGGTAGAGGCAATCCTGGCAGAGGCAGTACGTATGCTGGCGGAACTCACTAAATTTGCCTGTGTGGTAAGCACGCCCAAGGCTGCTGTCAGTCGACTTCAACGCATTGAGTTAATAAAAATCAGTGAGGACCGTATCCTCGTCATTTTAGTCACAAAAGCCGGTGTTGTACGTGACAAAATTATTTTTACCAAGGATAGCCAATCCCAGGAATTTCTTAACTCAGTTGCAGAATTTTTGAACGACAAGTTCAAAAATCATTCGATGCAGGAAATTCGCGAAGAAATTCATGAGAGTATGGTTGATGACCGTAACCGTTATCATGATCTCTTAGCTCATGCAATACGTTTAGGCAAAAAAGCTTTTGAATTAAATCAGCCGGGTGAAATGCTGATTGACGGTCAGATGAATCTCCTGTTAGATTCTCATTTTCATGAACAGTCTTCTGTACGTTCGTTAATTGATGCGTTTGACCAGAAAAGTGCAATTATGAAAATTCTGGACGATTCCATGAAGTACAAAGGCGTACATATATTTATTGGTATTGAAAACGATTTAAAACAATTACAGGGCTGTTCACTCATCACTGCCAGTTATCGTAACAATCAAAATGTTTTAGGTTCAATTGGAGTAGTCGGTCCCACAAGTATGGATTATAAACGCATAATATCCATGGTCGACTATACCGCTAAAATATTGTCAAAAACAATTACTGAACAATCTTACGACTGAAGATATAAATTAAGATCCTTATGAGTGCTAAAAAACAGAAAGAAGCAGTAGAAAAAAAGCAGAAAACGGACGAACCGAAAATTGTTGAAGAGTTTGAAAATCTGCAGGAAGTGATTGAGTCTGAAATTGCAGCAGATTCAACTGAAGAGCCTGAAGTTGACTCAGAATCAACGGAAGAAGATCTTTTGGAAAAGGAACGTATCAGGGCTCAGAATATGGAAGACCGCTATCTTAGAGTCAATGCAGAGTTTGAAAACTATAAAAAACGCATGATTCGTGAAAGCTCAGACCGCTTCAAATTTTTTAATATTGATTTGATCAAAGAACTGCTGCCTTCTCTTGACAATATTGAACGAGCCATCTCTCACGCTAAGAGTGACAATACCGATGTGGAAAGTATGATAGTCGGATTGGAGATGGTCGATAAAATGACTCATGAAGTTTTTGAGAAATTTGGTGTTACAAGAGTTAAAACAGTTGGGGAAGAGTTTGATCCAAACATTCACCAGGCTGTAGGAGTTGATGATTCCGCTTCTGTTCCTGACAACAAAGTTGTTGAGGAATGTTTGGGAGGATATACCTTGCATGGTCGCATTATTCGACCGGCAATGGTCCGGGTGTCTGGGAAAAATTGAGCTTAAAAGCTGTAAATAGCAAAATATTAATTTAAATTCCCTGTAAACAATTATATATGTCAAGGGGGTATTCATGAAAGAACAAGGAGAATAGTTATGGGAAAAGTTATTGGTATAGATTTAGGAACCACGAACTCATGTGTCAGTATCATGGAGGGTGGTGAACCGAAGGTTATTCAAAACGCTGAAGGAACACGCACAACACCTTCGATGGTTGCTTTTAATGACGATGGCGAACGTATGATTGGACAGGTTGCAAAAAGACAAGCAGTCACAAATCCTCAACGTACAATCTATTCCATCAAGCGTTTGATGGGACAAGACATTAAATCTAAAGAAGTAAAGCATACGAAAAAAATGGTGTCTTATGAAATTGTTAAAGGTAATCAGGATTTAGCGTATGTGAAAGTTAATGATAAAAACTATTCGCCTCAGGAAATATCTGCTTCCATTCTGCAGAAAATGAAACAGACTGCAGAAGAATATTTGGGAGAGACAGTTACAGAAGCCGTAATTACTGTGCCTGCTTATTTCAGTGACGCACAACGTCAATCCACCAAAGATGCAGGAAAAATCGCCGGACTTGATGTGCTACGTATCATCAACGAGCCGACTGCCGCAGCAATGGCTTATGGATTGGATAAAAAACATGATGAGAAGATCGCGGTCTTTGATCTAGGTGGAGGTACTTTTGATATTTCAATCTTGGAAATTGGTGAAGGTGTTTTTGATGTGAAATCAACTAATGGCGATACTTTTCTGGGTGGAGATGACTTTGACAATCGGCTGATCACTTTTTTTGCAGATGAGTTTAAAAAAGAAAACGGGATAGATCTGCGTGAAGACAAAATGGCGCTGCAGCGTCTGCGTGAAGCAGCAGAAAAGGCCAAGCATGAATTGTCAGCGAGTTCGGAAACAGATGTTAATTTACCCTTTATTACTGCCGATGCGTCTGGTCCAAAACACTTAAATCTTAAAATTACTCGTGCCAAATTTGAATCGCTGGTGGACGATCTTATTCAGGGTTGTCTTGAGCCATGCCGCAAAGCGCTGAAAGATGCAGCCTGCACCTCAAAGGACATCAATGAGGTCATTCTGGTGGGCGGTATGACACGTATGCCAAAGGTTCAGGAAATCGTCAAAGAGTTTTTTGGCAAAGAACCTCACAAAGGTGTTAATCCGGATGAGGTTGTAGCTATCGGCGCGGCGATTCAGGGTGGTGTTCTTACAGGTGATGTGAAAGACGTCCTGCTTCTTGATGTCACTCCACTCTCACTTGGTATTGAAACTCTTGGCAGTGTGATGACGAAATTAATCGAACGTAACACGACCATACCTACTCGTAAAAGCCAGACCTTCTCTACAGCAGCTGACAATCAGCCTGCGGTCAGCATTCATGTTCTGCAGGGTGAACGTGAGATGTCAACAGACAACAAAACGCTTGGACGTTTTGAGCTGGTCGGAATTCCACCTGCACCACGCGGTGTACCGCAAATTGAAGTCACATTTGATATTGACGCAAACGGGATCGTCCATGTCAGCGCCAAAGATTTAGGTACTGGAAAAGAGCAGGCCATAAAAATTGAGTCTTCAGGCGGACTTTCCGATGATGAAGTCGAAAAAATGGTTAATGATGCAGAACAGTTTGCTGAAGAAGATAAAGTAAAACGTGAGGGTGTAGAAGTTAAAAACCAGGCAGAAACGCTCATTTACAGTACCGAAAAATCGGTAAGTGAACTTGGGGACAAGTTGCCTGAAGAAGATAAAACAAAAATTGAAGCGTGCAGCGAACAACTCAAAAAGAGCTTGGAAACAGAAGACCTTGATGCAATCAAGAGTGATCTTGAAGCATTGACACAGGCTTCTCACAAAATGGCTGAATTGTTATACAGTCAACAGGCAGAGGAGCAGAGCGCTACAGCTGAGCAAGGAAATGAAGACGCTCAGGACAGTGATGAAAAATCAAGCAAAAATGATGAAGATATTGTCGATGCAGATTTTGAAGAAGTAAAAAAGTAAAACAGGCTCATGCTGAAAGGAAAAGACACTAAAATAAAAACCTTCAATTTTGAACCTGTAACCCCTTGACGGAATTTCATGGCAAAACGCGATTATTATGAAGTGTTGGGTGTGCCTCGCAACGCTTCAAAAGAAGAACTCAAAAAAGCGTACCGCAAGGTCGCGATGAAATTTCATCCGGACCGTAATCAGGGTGATAAGCAGGCAGAAGATAAATTCAAAGAAGCTTCTGAGGCTTTTGAGACACTCGGAGATCAGGAAAAACGCTCACGTTATGACCAGTTCGGACATGCCGCTGAACGTATGGGCAGTGGAATGGGGGGGTCAGCTGGAAATGGTTTTGGAGATGTTTTCGGAGATATTTTCAGTGAGTTCTTCAGCGGTTCCGGTGGTAGTTCAACCGGACGTGGTGAACGCGGATCAGATTTACAATATAATATGGAGATTTCCTTTGATGAGGCGGTTTTTGGCTCGTCGAAAGAAATTGATGTCCCACGCATGGAAACCTGCGATTCCTGCAGCGGTCTGGGGGCAGAGTCCGAAAAGGACATAAAAATATGTGGATCCTGTGGAGGAACCGGACAGCAAAGGGTTCAACAGGGATTTTTTAGTGTTGCTACAACCTGCAGCAGTTGTGGTGGACGCGGAAAAACAATTTCAAATCCGTGTAAAACCTGTCATGGACGCACCCGCGTTTCTAAAACAAAACGTATTAGAGTTAACATTCCTGCCGGAGTTGCTACCGGATCAAAGATCAAACTCACCGGAGAAGGTGAGCACGGTGCAAATGGTGGATCAAGCGGTGATCTATACATAGTTTTACGTGTCAAGGATCATTCTCTTTTTGAACGTGATGGCGCAGATATCTTTTGCGAAGTCCCGATCAGTTTTTCTCAGGCGACTCTTGGAACCGATCTTGAGGTGCCAACTTTAGAAGGAAAAGCCAGATTAAAAATTCCTGCCGGCACTCAAACTCACAAAATTTTTCGACTGAAAAACCAGGGTATAGCACATCTTCGAGGTGGCGGACGCGGAGATTTACATGTGCGGGTTGTCGTGGAGACTCCAAGCAAATTGACTGCAAGGCAAAAAGAATTATTGAAAGAATTCGACGAATGCTGTGAAGACGAAAGCAATCCAATACGTGATAAATTTGTTGAAACAATCAAGAATCTATTTTCCTGACCTCTTACCTCTTGGCAGTGTCCCCTCATTATCTGTCACTCCTGTATTAGCAGGAATCCCAAAATATCTCGTCTTCCGGTTTTAACGAGAAGTCTTTACTCAAAGGGAAAAAAATAATGTCTATTTCAAAATCAATACGTGAATCCATGGAAAAAGGCTCATGGATTCGTCAAATGTTTGAAGCAGGTGCTCGACTCAAGGCAGAGTATGGTGCAGAAAATGTGTTTGATTTTTCACTTGGTAATCCCATCTTGGAACCGCCTCAGCAAGTGCATGAGCAATTGCGTCTGTTACTGGATAATCCTGAAGATGGAATGCACCGTTATATGCCGAATGCAGGTTTTGAAGAAACACGAGAGTTCATTGCCGGTGTGATGCGTGATGAAACAGGTCATCCTTTTAGCAGTCAGGATGTAGTGATGTGTGTTGGAGCCGGTGGTGGTTTGAATGTGGTGTTCAAAGCTCTGCTCGAAGCAGGAGATGAAGTACTGGCTTTGACTCCGTATTTTGTAGAATACGGATCTTATGTGCAAAATCACGGTGGACGACTGACACTGGCTCAAACTACTGCGGAATTTCAACCTGACCTCGATTCGATCGAAACAAGTTTGAGTGAACAGACAAAGATTGTAATCATCAATAGTCCAAATAACCCAACCGGTGCTGTTTATTCACAACAGACACTAGACGAATTAGCGGAGTTACTGCTGCGTAAAGAGAAAGAATACGGTCATCCTATCTATCTCGTTTCAGATGATATTTACCGTTATCTGGTTTTTGACGGATTAACCAACAGCAATGTTTTTCTCAGTTATCCAAATTCAATTTTAGTCAATTCCCACTCCAAGGATTTAGGCCTTGCCGGTGAAAGAATAGGTTACATCGCGGTTCATCCGGATGCAGTTGAACGCTCGGAACTGCTTCAAGCCCTCGTGCTGTGTAACCGGATCCTCGGATTTGTGAATGCACCTGCAATGATGCAGAAAATTCTACCTCTACTTGGAAACGCGCGAGTTGACATTTCGGTTTATGAAAAATCACGTGACAAAATATTCTCCATGATCAGTGAGTTGGGATTTGAAGCAATCAAACCGCAGGGCGCTTTTTACATTTTCCCCAAATCACCTGAACCGGATGATGTAGCATTTGTTAAACGTGCACAGCAAGAGAATATACTTCTAGTTCCTGGAGTTGGCTTTGGCGGTCCGGGGCATTTTAGGATTTCACTCTGCTGTTCTGCTGAAACCATCGAAAATTCACGTCCCGGATTTAAGCGTTTGGCTGAATATTATGGTTTGTAATTTCATAAGCAAATAATAAAAATGGCACAGAAAAAGGAAAAATCAGCTCTGGTTGGAGTCATCATGGGCAGCACGTCCGATTGGGAAACAATGAAAGAAAGCTGTGATGTGCTGGATGAGTTGAACATTAGTTATGAAAAACGAGTTGTCTCTGCGCACCGTACACCGGAATGGATGGCTGCTTATGCGACGCAGGCTGAAGAGCGGGGACTGCAGATTATCATCGCCGGTGCAGGAGGCGCTGCGCATCTTCCGGGAATGGTAGCCGCACAGACATTGCTGCCGGTACTTGGTGTTCCAGTAAAAACATCTGCTCTGGGCGGTCAGGATTCTTTGTTGTCAATTGTGCAGATGCCCCGCGGAGTTCCGGTTGCTACCCTGGCCATTGGAGGAGCAGGTGCGCACAATGCTGGCTTACTTGCCGCACAAATTCTTGCAAATCAAGATCCGGAACTACGCAGACGTTTGATTCGGCGGCGGGAAAAAATACGTAAATATGTACTTGAAGCAGAATTGCCATGACTTCAGTTCCGGAACCGTTGCTACCAGGATCGATGATTGGTCTTCTCGGTGGAGGTCAGTTGGCACAAATGCTGGTGCTTGCGGGTCATGCGATGGGTTTCCGTTTTATTGTTCTTGATCCTGCTCCAAACTGTCCTGCAGCACTTGCAGGTGCCACACAGATAACAGCAGCTTACGATGACTTTAAAGCACTGGCGGAATTAGCAGATGCCTGTGATGTTGTCAGCTACGAATTCGAAAATGTGAATGCGGACGCAGTTGCTTGGCTGGAGGAAAGAGTGGACCTGCCTCAAGGCAGTCAACTGCTGCGGATTTCTCAAAATCGTCTACGCGAAAAAACCTTCCTGCAAAAACTGGCTGTTCCGGTTGCTCCTTTCCAAAAAATAATTACTGAAAAAGATGTTACGGTGGCCTTCGAAGAGCTTGGTGATTTGATGCTCAAAACCGTTACCGGCGGTTACGACGGCAGAGGGCAGGCCAGAATATCCAGCATAGCACAAATTCCGGAAGCATTTTCTGCACTGAGTCAGGCAAAAACAGAAATTGTCGCAGAGCAGTTTGTGCCGTTCGAAAGTGAAATTTCAGTAATTGTCGCACGTAACCGTATGGGGGAAATCCGCTGTTTTACACCTGCAGAAAATTTGCACAAAAAAAATATACTGACCATCAGCAGAATACCTGCTAGGTTAGTTCCTGAAGTGAGTGAGCAAGCACAAACTGTGGCCAAAAAAATTGCTGAAGGGTTGGAACTTGTAGGTGTACTTGGTGTAGAAATGTTTGTCTTGCCGGATGGAAAATTACTGGTTAATGAGATTGCACCGCGTCCGCACAATTCAGGACATTTTACTCAGAACGCTTGTGTAAGCTCCCAGTTTGAACAGCATTTGAGAGCGATAACTAACTTCGCACTGGGTTCAACTGAATTGTATAAACCTGCCCTGATGCTCAATATTCTGGGTGAGTATTTACCTCTTCTACTGGAAAAATTGAAAGACTTGCCTCCGGAAGCAAAACTGCATTTGTATGGAAAGCAGGACTGCCGTTCCGGACGTAAAATGGGGCATCTTAATTTGACGTCAGACTCACTGGAATCACTGCTGGAACCTCTACAGAAACTAGGTGTATGGGATGCAGATTTGCTTAACAAAATGCTTTAGTTATTTGCGTTCCGGAATAGCGGGAGATATTGTATGATAATCTCGTAAAAAGTCATAAGAATACCAATGTTTCTCATTCCCGCGAAAGCGGGAATCCATTTATTTCATATACTTACAAGTTCTTGGATTGCCGCTTTCGCGGGAATGATAAATTTTTACGGTTGCATCATTTGTTTAAGGTTCAATTTTATCTTTGTAATTATCAAAAACCATAAAAACATCATGTCCGAAAAACTGCTCTACGAAGGCAAAGCCAAAAAAATATTTTCCACAGATGATGCGGATATTGTCAGGGTTGCTTACAAAAACGACACCACTGCTTTCAATGGAGAAAAATTTGAACAACTCGAAGGCAAGGGCCAGCTCAATAATGAAATTACCTCTTTCTTCTTCGACTATCTGGCTGAGCAAGGTATCGAAAGTCACTTTGTCAGGAAAATTTCTGACACAGAACAATTAGTGAAACGTGTAGAAATAGTACCCTTGGAGGTTGTGACACGTAACATTGCAGCAGGTTCCTTGAGTAAACGTCTCGGTTGGGAAGAGGGGCGTAAATTACCGGAACCGATTGTGGAATTTTATTACAAAGATGATGATCTTGGAGATCCGCTCCTGGCCGATGTTCATATCCAGACTCTTGGCTTAGTAATTGATGAAGAATTAAATGAGCTACGCCGGCGGGCATTGGCTGTCAATGACTCTCTGCTGAAATTGTTGACTCCACGTGGTTTGTTACTCGTTGATTTTAAACTCGAATTTGGACGTGACTCTTCCGGAAATTTTATGCTGGCCGATGAAATCTCACCGGACACCTGTAGATTCTGGGATGCAGAAACTCATAAAAAAATGGACAAAGATCGTTTCCGCCGTGGTCTTGGCGGAGTGACAGAAGCTTATGCCGAAGTTTTTAAACGTATAACAGCAAACTCATAAACTCAAACTCATTCCACTTATATGCTCAAAGGAATAGTAACTGTTTCACTGAAACAAGACGTGCTTGATCCTCAAGGTCAGGCTGTTCAGCACTCGCTGCAAACCCTCGGTTTTTCAGAGGCACAAAATGTACGCATCGGAAAATCGATCGAAGTCTGGCTGGAAGAAAGCGATTCCGTAAAAACCGAACAGAGGCTGAAAGAAATGTGTGATGCACTGCTGGTAAATGCAGTGATTGAGGATTACCGCTTTGAAATAGTAGAGGCATAATGCGTTGTGCGGTGCTTGTCTTTCCGGGATCAAACTGTGACTACGATCTTTACAAAGCCGTTAATTCTGTGGAAGGAATGAAAGCAGAGTATGTCTGGTATGCAGGCGATTCATTAAAGGGTTTTGACGCGATTTTGTTACCGGGAGGATTTTCATACGGTGACGCTTTAAGAGCAGGAGCTTTGGCGGCCCGTGCACCAATTCTCAAGGCTTTGCGTCAAGCTGCGGATTCCGGTGTGCGTGTACTCGGAATTTGCAATGGTTTCCAGATATTGACAGAATGTGGACTTCTTCCCGGAGCACTGCACAGAAATTCCGGACTGCGTTTCATCTGCGATACCGTCAGTCTGCAAGTCGCAAACACAGCAACACCATTCACCAGCGGATATGCAGAAAGAGCAGACATTCCGGTACGCTTTCCGATCGCTCATGGCGAGGGAAATTACACTTGCGATGCTGAAACTCTGCATAAACTCGAAGATAACGGCCAAATCGTTTTCCGTTATTCCGGCAGCAATCCAAACGGATCAGTGGACAATATCGCGGGTGGGATCCTCTAGAGTCGACCTGC
>JGI24917J38488_100296_pt1 | contig 38214 bp, 25 predicted proteins | sample LinPfosmplate5_FD_38488 | JGI IMG/M metagenome (IMG submission 38488)
TGCAGGTCGACTCTAGAGGATCCCACGGTTCCGCATCTATACCTTTATTACGCGTCGATACCAAATACCGAAGTTCCGGTGTGTCATAATAAATATCTTGAGCTATCAAACCTGCTTCACGTAGAGGATTATCAGACAATACACCGATCTCTTCGTGTTTATCATAAATTTGTGGTTTGAGTTTAAGAAGGGTTTCCGTGGCATTCGTTATATATTCTTCATTCATTTTGACACGGTCGTCGCTATACACCGCATAATTTTTTATCTCGGTGGTTCCAGTACCTCTACTAACAATGTGTAAATCTTGGTTGGCGTTATTTCCGGTTGCGTAAATACCCGCATACCCAATACCCGTACCTTGACTCTGGTTACTGTGTCTAAATTCAGACCCGTTACTATACTCTCCGCAACCGGATGTAACATAAATACCATTCCCACTCCCTTCCGTTCCACTTCTCGCTTCTGCCTGAACATGAAGTGTTCCTAACGGATTCGTCGTCCCGATGCCGACGTTGCCACCACTTGTTATCGCGAGATGTGTTTGGGATTCCAATTCACCATCGGTTATACCTAACGCGTCCGAGCCGCTGGTTGAGTTATTATTCACCGCTATCCCAAAATATCCAGCCGTTCCATAGAAACCACCCGTATGCTTCCAGTATGTAGCAGCATTTATGATATTATTCGCATTTCTTCCGGAATATCCCATTAGTGCATCCCCCCCCGTAAGCGTTTCATTACCTATGTTAAAGTGTGTCTGAAGGTGTGTAGTTGTTGATGAACCAATAGTTATATCTCTTTTGACATCGAGAGCGTGCAACGGCGTCGTCGTCCCGATGCCGACTCGGCCACTCACCATCACATTCGAATCAAACCTCGTAAAAGGTGCGGGTGTCACCTGAACGAGACCCGTCGTGACCATAGCAGAACCAGTGTTTGTTGGGTAAAAGGTTACATTCCCAGAACGTTGCTGCACCTCAACGCGCCATATTACATTTTGAACAGAGGCTATACTATACCCAAACCGCACACCCCCTGCTGTACCACCTGAGTGCAAATCACCTGCATTTGTTCTATACACAACGGGGGTAATGGGTCCAAGTTGGTTTTTGTAATCGTATATCAAACTGAAATTCGCCGCATTAGGTCTTATATAGAAAGAATATTCAGCATCACCTAAACTTCCACCTTGTCCATATTTGATGTAAACTTTGACGTGTATGTTATTCGAACTCGATGAAGTACTCATATCCAGGTATCCAATTTCATTTGCGTTTGCACTTGCAGTACCCGTGAATACGGTCGTATTGGTGTTATCGTACGTAAATTTACTTCCACTAACCGCCAAGTTTGAGGACACATACGCGTTACCTTCAACGTGGAGGGTAGCCTCGGGTGTAGATGTTCCAATCCCAACCCTAGAGTTGACAGTGTCCACAAAAAGGTTGGCTGTGCCCACCTCCACGTTCCCAGTCACAGTGAGATCACCCCCAACCTCCACGTTCGCAGTGGTGACGAGACCAGTAGTCGCATTCGAAAACTGAACCGTGTTTGAAGTCACGTTTCCGTTTTCGACAATTTGGTGAAGGTTCGATGCGATACCAGTCACGTTACTCACGTCACCGTAAAGGAACGCAGCAGTGACGTTCCCCGCGACGACGATGTTACTGTCGACGACGAGACCCGTCTCAGCGTTCTGAAACTCGATCGTGTGAGGGGTGGTGTTCCCCGTATCAGTCACGGAGCTTAGGGGATACGACGGAACAATACCAATTCCACCGAGGGTCATGGACTCGGCTGCGAGGTTCCCGTCAATCACGAGTACGTTGGATCCATCGTCATCAATATAGAGGTTCGAACCAACACTCAAGTTGTGTCCCGGATCGGCATTTGAAATACCGACGTTACTGTTGATGAAATAGATTTCACCCTCAGCGTTTGTGCTCCAAACACCACCCGACCCGCTCGGGAGGTTCGTTAAGAGACTTCCGTCACCTGAGAAATAATCAGCCTTCACATTTCCCGTGACCACGAGAACGTTAGACCCATCATCATCAATATAGAGGTTCGAGCCAACACTCAAGTTGTGTCCCGGATCGGCATTTGAAATACCCACGTTACTGTTTATGAAATAGATTTCACCATCTCCGTTCGTACTCCAAACACCACCCGACCCACTCGGGAGGTTCGTCAAAAGACTTCCGTCACCCACGAAATAATCAGCCTTCACATTTCCCGTGACCACGAGAACATTGGACCCATCATCGTCTACGTAAAGGTTCGAGCCAACACTCAAGTTGTGACCCGGGTCAGCGTTTGAAATGCCGACGTTACTGTCTATGAAATAGATTTCACCATCTTCCTTTTCCTGCCAAACACCGGCTGTTGGTAGATTTGACAATGCCGAACCGTCACCGATGAATTTCAGCGCGTGTACGTTACCAGTCGCGACTAAACCAGTCGTCGCATCGGTAAGTAAAATCGTGTTAGACGTGACATTACCGTTATTCGCGATTTGTTCGAGGTTCGAGGCGATATTCGTTAATTCCGAACCGTCACCGATAAATTTAAGGGCTTCTACGTTACCAGTCGCCACTAAACCAGTTGTCGCATCGGTGAGTAAAATCGTGTTAGACGTGACATTACCGTTATTTACGATTTGTTCGAGGTTCGATGCGATATCGGTCAATTGCGCACCACTGCCAACAAACGAAACAGCTTCCACTGTACCCGAAGCCACGAGACTCGTCCCCGTGTTTGTAAACTGTACCGTGTTCGAGGTTACGTTACCGTTATCCGTAATCGCTTGTAAGTTCGATGCGATGTTGGTGAGTTGAGAGCCATCACCCTTGAAACTGGAAGCCTCGACGTTCCCAGAGGCGACCACCCGCCCCGACACGATAAGTTCTGCTGCCGGAGAAACACTCATACTACCACCCATACCAGAGTGAACTGTGCAGTAGTAATAAAGTGTTGAAGGAGCACCGGCTGGAACCGTGAACTTTAGGTGATTCGCAATACTCGTATAGTCTGTGCCTGTGGTATAATCACTCACAGGAATTGAACCAGAACCATTTTGCGCACCACCCCCGTCAGCCAAGGTAGCCAGTCTAAAAGGGTGCGAGGTCCCGGGATTTGTCAAATCAAAAAGATACGTCTGATTTTCGTGTAATTCGAGTGAAAGTTGCTGAACTCCATCGATATAAAAGACACCACCACTCGCCGTCACAACAAACTCTTTCGTGGTTCCTAGTGTAGCTGCGTTACTTATTAAGGCTGTAGTCGATGTCACGTTCCCGGAGACCGTAACATTCCCTGAGGCTGTGAGTGAAGTGGTCGCGTTCGTGAACCGAACCGTGTTCGATGTCGCGTTATTGACATTAACGACATCGTCGAGAGTGAGTAAGGCCAGGTTTGACCATATATCCACGTTCGAAGCCTCGAGGTTTGTCACACGTGGTTCTAATGCGTCGATGCGCCCAGAATTGGAAGTCATATCCGTTCGTAACCCCGTAATAAGAGTTTCTTGAACCGTATTTGCGGCTTCGAGAACCGCGATACGCGTAACGTTCGATGCGAGGTTTGACCAGATATCCACATTTGATGTTACGAGCTCTGAAACACGTGCGGCGTTAGAGGCCACATCGGCTTCTATCGCAGTGATGAGGTTCATTTGAACTGTATTCGCATCTTCAAGGTCCGAAACACGTGTGGCGTTAGAGGTCATATCGGTATCAAGGACCGCGATACGCGCAGCGTTATCTGAAAGATCATTGGTCAAAGTGGTGATTAACCCCGCTTGGACTGTATTAGCATCTACGAGGGTCGTAATACGCCCGGCGTTATCCGAAAGATCATTCGTTAACGTGGTGATTAACCCCGCTTGGACTGTATTAGCATCTATGAGGGTCGTAATACGCCCGGCGTTATCTGAAAGATCATTGGTCAAAGTGGTGATCAATCCTGCCTGGACTGTATTCGCACTTTCGAGTGTTGAAATTCGGGTCGCATTAGAAGTCACGTCGGTCTCGATAGCGGTTATCAACCCTGCCTGGACTGTATTGGCATCTACGAGGGTCGTAATACGCGCAGCGTTATCCGAAAGGTCATTCGTTAATGTAGTAATCAAACCTGCCTGGACCGTATTCGCGGTTTCCAGGTTCGCAATTCGTGTAACATTCGATGTAGCGTCGCTCAAGAGAGCAACACCCGTGAGTGTAGAACCGTCACCGTAATAACTACCACCTGCACCGACCGTCATATTGTTCTGAACATGAAGTTGACCGAGGACATTCACGTTAATTTCGTTCACTGTATCATTTGTTATATCGGTCGCTTCAAGTGTGTCTTGTGTATACCCGATCGTGAATGTATCTGTCCCTCCATGGTGTACGAGTGCAACATTCGCGGTAGGACGCTGCATGAGAATACCCACATCGGTTGTGGATACTGTGTTATTATTAGCGATCCCTATGATCGCATCATTTATCAACGTTGTTTCCGATTCGATGACGAAACGATCCCCCCGCATGAAAATATTACCCGTGACTTCAAGATTTGAACTGATAATAGTCGAATCGGACGTTTTCGTAATGAATGTATCATCTAAATCCGTTCGGAGACCCGAAAGTAGACCAGCATATACTGCATCAGTGGCTTCTAACACGGACACGCGAGAGGCGTTATCATTGAGATCTGTATCGAGGTTCGTAATACGTGTGGCGTTATCCGCAACATCGGTTTCTATAGCGGTTATCAAACCCGCCTGAACCGTGTTCGCATCTTCAAGGGTTGTGATACGTGCGGCGTTATCCGAAAGATCGTTTGTTAAAGTAGTGATTAGCCCAGCTTGGACTGTATTGGCATCTTCAAGGGTTGTGATACGCGCAGCGTTATCAGTCACGTCGGTTTCTATGGCGGTGATCAGACCAGCTTGGACTGTATTGGCATCTTCAAGGGTTGTGATACGCGCGGCGTTATCAGTTACGTCGGCTTCTATGGCAGTAATCAAACCTGCTTGAACAGTATTTGCCGCTTCGAGGGTCGTGATACGTGCAGTGTTATCAGTTACGTCGGCTTCTATGGCAGTAATCAAACCTGCTTGAACAGTATTCGCTGCTTCAAGGGTTGCGATACGCGCGGTATTGGATGTTACGTCTGATTTAATCGACGTAATTAATCCTGCCTGTACTGTATTCGCGGTTTCTAACGTGGTCATTCGAGATGCGTTGGAAGTCACATCGGTTCGTAAACCCGTTATTAATCCAGTTTGTGTCCCGTTTACAGTTTCAATATTTGCGATGCGCGCAGCATTACTTGTCATATCAGTCTCAAGGGCAACACCCGTGAGGGTCGTACCGTCTCCGAAATAACTCCCACCCGAATCGACAGTCATGTTATTTTGTGTGTGGAGGTCACCGAGAACGTTCACAGTGATTTTATTGGCCGGATCATTTAGTATTGTCGTATCAGTCGCGGTATTTTGCGTATAGCCGATCGTGAATTCTTGTGCGTACGGATTACCTGATGCGCCGTGGTGTATGAGACCGATGTTTTTCGTGGGGTACTCCATGAGAATACCCGTATCGGCACCACTTAAAGTGTTATCATACGCAATACCGACGATACGATCCTTCACTTCGAGGGATTGTGAGTCGATTTTATAGATTTCTCCGCTCATGAGTATGTTTCCCGTAACTTCAAGGTTTGATGTGATCGAGACCTTATCCGTACCCTGAGTGATATGAGAGTCGGTGAGTGTGTTATCTCCGTCTATATACGGCACACTTCCGGGTGTGAGACTAGCCACGGAGAGTTTATTTCCGACATCGACATTACCAGTCGTGATAATACCCGTATCTGGGTTTGTAAACTGAACCGCGTTCGATGTGACGTTTCCGGTATTTATAATTTCTTCTAAATTCGAATCGAGCTCAATACCAGTGAGAAGTGAGCCGTCGCCTTCGAACCTCGTCGCGTATACGTTTCCGTTTACGTGTAGAGTCGCGTCTGGACTGGCTGTGGTTATACCGACCCTATTATTTTCAGTATCGACGAACAAGTGCGAGGACCCAACTTGTAGGTTACTCGCGATGTCGACCTTCCCTGAAAATATATGGCTCGTCGTCGCGACCATTTATATTAGCTTAGATAAAATGTATACGAGCTTATAGACGATGGTCGTATATTAGATAATGGTTGACTTTTCAGATGAAAACGAAATTAAAAAATTTGTCAGATCGAATAGATGGTTAAGTCTTGATGTAAATGGGTATAGATTACTTCGTTTGAACTGGGTTACTACGTTATTGGCATCAATTGTCATGTGGAGTTTTATCACGTGGAGTTTTATAGATACGACGGGTGCTTCGAGTGAGCTTTTACAATGGAAATCCTGGTTGTCTATCAACTTTACATGGTTTTACATATTGACACGTAATATCTGGTTGATTTTCGTAATTGGATTACTGTTTACAAAATATAGACATATCAAGCTTGGTAAAGATAACGAAAAGCCTCAGTTCTCGGATTTATCCTGGTTTGCGATGTTATTCTCCTGTGGAACGGGTGTCAGTATGTTTACATACGGTGTAGCTGAACCCATGTGGTTTTACCGTTACAATGCACATGCGTCAAAAATTCCATTTGTAAATGATGATCAACGCGCACAAATGGCCATGATGATGTCTAATTATCAAACGGGTTTACACGGTTGGGTACCATACGTGATTGTCGGTCTTCTTTTAGGACTTACGACATATCGACAGGATAGACCAATGTCGATGCGTTATGCGTTCCAGCCACTTATCGGTAAGGCTGTAAATGGTTTTGTAGGTGACATTATAGACTCTATTACCATCGCATGCACTACATTTGGTGTCTGTACGTCACTTGGTCTCGGCGCTGGTGCGATAGGTAGTGCACTTAATCGTATCAATTCAAGTATCGAACCTGATACACTTAATACCAAGTTATGGATTGTATGGTCTATCACAGCTGTCGCGTCCGTTTCTGTACTTACGGGTCTTAGAAATGGTATTAGAAATCTCGCTAAGATGGCACTTTTCAGTGGTATCACCCTCGCATTAACTCTCATGTGTGCAGATAATCCTGGATTTTTATTGAATTCGTTTGTACAAACATCTGGACATTATTTACAGTGGCTCACCACACTCGGGTTCAATACCGATACATGGGGAAGCTTTACTGGACAGCTTACAGATAAAGGTAACTGGGAACAACTCACGTGGGGAAATACTAGAGAGACTGAGATTGTAAAATTGTCTACATTTGACGACACGCGCCTTGATGATGATCTTATGAACGATTCGTGGGGTAATCGATCTCCCCATAATTTCATGGACATGTGGACCGTGTTTTACTGGGCGTGGGGTGCTGCATGGGCCCCATTTGTAGGCTCTTTCATAGCGAGAATTTCGCGTGGGAGAACTGTAGGTGAAGTCATTAAAGCTGCTTTATTCACGACTGTTGCATTCTTATTTTTCAATAGAAACATTTTTGGGACACTGGGTATTAAGATGCAACGCACTGCAGAATATGCACTCGGCGCAAATGCTGATATTGCCTGGGTAGACGGTTCTGTTAATTGTACCGCCCTTGGATACACAGGTAAACAGCCAGTAAGCGAGACTGCGATTCAATTGGCGCAAGAGGGGTACTACGCGCTATCATGTCGCGGGTTTGCCGACCAGATCTTAGATATTATGGAACCGTACAAGGGACTAACCAAGTGGCTACAATTACTTGTTCTTACGAGTGTACTTTTGTATTTCACAACATCGTCCGACTCGGGGTCGTATGTTGACGATCTCATCGCGTCACAGGGTTATTTAAACCCCCCACCTATTCAGAAAGTGTATTGGGCTGTTACAGAGGGTGCACTCACACACGCACTAATTGTCAATGGTGGTATAGATGTATTGAAAGGGGCTACAATTGTTTCCGCATTTCCCTTTACGATCATATTATGCTTTCTATGTGTTGCTCTCACACGTACACTGAAGATGGAAACGGATGACCCAGATATAACAAGTGCGCGAAAAGGTTTCAATACGGGTATATTTGATATATTCGAAGGATTTAAACCCGAAACGGCAGATCCAAACACACCCACTCCAAGAGAGTGCATCGGTACGCTCATCACGGGTACGGTATTTCCTTTCAATGGGATTAGAACCGTGTCTAAAACATGTGGTGCGACTGATATGAAGGCGACTGTCACTGCATCAGTGGTTACATTTGCGCACGCCACGTGGATTGTTCTTCTATCAATTTCAGGGGTTTCTAACGGCGCTCATGCGATGGCATGGGTTTCGTACATAATTTTTGGTTCTCTTGTTGCTAAAATGAGAATGGATTTACGCAACAAAACAAATATTTACGGTAACGCAGTCGAAGACCTGGTTACATCATTGACAATGTATCCGTTCGCAATTGCACAGATGGTTCATGAAAGTGAAACCGGTGACAAAATTGCTTAAAAATACATTGCTCTAATTTCATTTTTATATCGTTTTAAAATATGCCCTCTTTTAATTTTGTTCGATGCAGTCAAATCATTAGCTTCGATCGTAAAGAGTATAACTTTTTGTATTCTTTCCGATTTGGAATTTGATAAGTGGTTGTTGTAATACTCAACATGTTCCATCGCTCGCGAGATGTCACCTCTTACTTTCATGGACAGTAATAAACCCAAATATTTTTCACCGTGACCAACGAGAAGTACATTTTCTATGTCATCACACCTATTGCGTATACATGTTTCTATTGGTTCTGGCACAATTTTATGTCCAGTTGAGGTGATAATTAGGTCATCTAAACGTCCAATTATTTTAATATGTCCAGTTTTGTGTATTTCACCAACATCGCCAGTATGAAACCAACCATTTTCATCTACACATTTTTTACTCTGACCGTAATAACCCATCGTCACTTGTCTCCCCCTAAAACACAATTCACCCGTTTCATCATCTACACGAACCTCTGTACCTTCTACCGGTACCCCAGAATAACCATCTATAAAGAAATCTGGGCGTGACACAGTCTGTACACCCATTAATTCTGACATACCGTACGCACCCAACACGTCAAATCCTATACTCCCGAAATACTCTAAAGTTTCTATGTTAGTGTATGCACCACCAGTTAAGGGTAAGTTTATTTTATCAAGACCGACCTTTTCAAGAATATGTTTGCGCATATACCTTCGAGCTAGTATATCAGTATTCGCCAATAACTTAGAACCACCGACTTGTCTATTTTTATGTGAAATACTACACAATTTTTTCATACTCTTGTGTAAAAATCCATTGAGGTTATGTTCAATTTTTTTACAATCAATTTCTATTCGCTCCCACAATCTCGGTACACAAAATAGCATAGTAGGACGAACTTCGATTAGTGTAGTACTGAGAGAACCGTTAGAAAAAAATAAGGTAGCCTGTTGACCACGAGTTATACACATTAGGGGTACGATCACATCGTTCATGAGTGCGCCTATATGCGACATGGGTAAATGTGATATGACACGCATGGGCTCGGAGAGTAATATAGGGTTATTTTCGATGTGTGCATTCGCGGAAAATACTAAATTATCGTGTGATAACATCACTCCCTTGGGATTTCCCGTGGTACCCGAAGTATAAATAATTATACAACAGTCATTCGGTTGAGGTTTCGGTAAACTTGGATACGGTTCACATCTCCCCATCGAATTGAAGCGTGACCACGAATCATCGTCATACATGATAACGACGGTATCTACCAAATTTCGTACCATCTCATAACGTTCACGTGAATCTACAAAAATTATTTTACTTTGGGTTTGCTTGACTATATACTCACACATTTTCGTTGAACTGTTGTGATACACTATAGACGCTCGCCCACCCGCGAGTAACGTTCCTAGGAGTACGATAACCTGTCTAGGTGAATTTTCCGTAAATAGTATCACGTCATTCAACTCTAGATAGAGTAATGAACGCGCCACATCCATACTCTGCTTATATACATCATCTATAGACGACTCGATTCCGTCATGCGAGGTCATAAATATAGAGTTCGGATGATGACGGTGTGCAGTGTACAGTAGTTCCGCCATCTAATAGAACATTTAGATAATTAATTTACAAATTTTATCACATCATACCAGTACTCATCACCATATGTTATTTTGGATGGACCCACAACTGTAAATCCTAAATCTTTCTCCATCCAATCTAGATATTGTGGACGGGTAGCTGTAGAGTAGAAATCTACTTTAATACCACTTTCTGGTACTAAAGTCCTATAGTAATAATCAGCTATACTTTTACCTATTCCTCGACCCTGTAAGTCTTTTCTTACTGATATGGAGAATACTGTCAGTGTATCTCCGGTAGGGTCGTGCCCTTTCTCAATTTTTTCATTCGTCATCTTAGCCCCTTTGATTAAACCTCCATACATGGCCCCTATCAAGTTCCCATCCTTGTCTTTGACGACTAATGAAAGTTTCGGGGCGGCGGTAACAAGCTTCTCAATAAAATTGGGTGACGGTCGTTCATTATTGGTGTTGTATACAACACATTCCAAATCTATTACCTTTTCAATGTCATCGGGTGTTACGTGTCCGAGTGTGCAGTCGGCGAGGGGATTTTCATACGTTTCATCTATCTGATTAGGGTCGTACACAGATTGACGAGTCCACAAATTACAAACCCATTTCGTTCCCGATTTGACCCGTTCTCCACCGTGTAGATAATACGGGTCTAAATCACCATCTTTATTAAGACAACTGAATTTCAACATATCCCCTTTATTAAGTTTGTATTTACGACCCATATTAGGAAAACTCGTCTCCCCACCTTCATATTCGTTATTTAAACAAAATATCCGAGTCTTCTTACGTTTATTGGTGTGTTTTTCTGTTGCATCCTGATGTGGGCGGTAAATCCCTCCCAACTTATAACGCAATACCTGTAAATTTTCACACTTGTCCCAATCATCTTCAGATATAAATCTACGGAATATTTTTTCAAGTTTCGGGTCGGTCTTAATATCAAGCCACGTCGTTTCACTCAATCGTACATTGTGATTTATATGTCCAGATGGACTGAGAACTGACCATTCTAAATTAGGAGTTGCTAATTCCCTAATGTAGTCACATTCATCGTCGGTGAGTGCATTAGGTGTTACCCATGGGATATCATAAGGGAATACCATATCTACAATACATTCGGATTTTTTTAATACACATTAAACCTATCCGTTCTTTGGAAAAACTTCTGCGGTATGACATTCTTTTCACAGCAATCACACCAATCAGCCCAATCCCAGAATACATGTTCACCTATAGGAATATTGTGCGTACTTGTAATGAGACACATCCACACATCCTCGACGATATCAGTCTTTACGGCGTGCTTGGAATGGTCTGTACGTATAAACTTTCCACCCTCTTCTATATGGTGAGAACCGGTTACATAGATGTAATCGTTTAACTTGTCACTATATACCTTATAAAATGGTACCTTATTGAAGTTGTAAATTTCGAGCTTCGTGATGACGGTTATACCCCCTGGTAAGATATCACCTAACCGTATATCTTTCATGGGTACAATACGACCATCTGCGAGGTGAATAGGTGTTTCTGTGAAGAAACAGCCACTGGGTGGTGGTGGTGGTGCGGGTGGTGGAGGTGGAGGTGGAGGTGGAGGTGGAGGTATGGGTGCGGGTGCGGGTGAGGGTACGGGTGCGGGTGCGGGGGGTGGTTGTGGTTCCTTTGGTTCCGATGGTGGGGGCGCTACATATATACTCTTATTCCTAAAATTATTGAGAGATATAGTACCTGAACTAGGTGCATAACTTCCATCACTGAAACGAACACCGTAATATTCGTTAATTCCGATTGGGTTACTGCCACCAAATTCAGTCTGAACTTGCCATAAACTCGGAGAACTATCAATTCCCATGTTATTATCATAGTAGATAATTATATCCCCAAGTCATCATGACCGTCGTATAGATGAACCCGGTTCCGAGAATAATGCAAGAATACGTTGACATGATAAGAATCGTCACCGACGTCAAACTGTTCGCGTCCATGTTTTAATTCACACCCTCTATAAATCATAGCATCACCTACATCGCAATTAAAATACTTCTTTTCATCGTCAATGAATACATGTATTGGCCATCTATAATCATCGGCTTTGTTTACATAATTAAATCCCAGTGTTAGTGTTACCGTTATTTCACATTCAGGTCTATCTGTGTGATCACGTAAAATGTTACCCGGTTCGTATATCCTATAATATGAATATGTTGGAAAAAGCTTCAATCCTGTGCATTTCTCAACTTGAGGTTGACACCGTTTTAATAAATTCTCCATAAAACTGTTTCTGTACCCCGCGTGTGACTTTTCAACCTGATTACACTGTACATAATAACGTGAATCCCTCTCATGTAACGCTATTCGTTTACCGATGTCGCACAACTCCTTAGATAGAAACTGTCGTTTGAAAATGTATCCATCTTTTTCAAAGGACATGACTATAAGTGTATATTTTTTTATTGTGGATTGAAACACATCCCACTTTATAGTTCAAGGTGTTCTGCTGGGTCTTTTTCGTATGACAAAATGATAGAATGTTTCGTACAATTTGTAGGTAGAGTACCCGCTGAGATATGTTTATCAAGTTGTTTCTTGTATAATTCTTCAGATCTAATTTCTATGGTATCTTTTATTAATGTATTAATCCAGTCACTTGGATTTTCAAAATACGTTTGCAGTGTTTTATAAGAAACGTCACACAAATTTACAGTTAAAGTAGCAGTATGATCCTCGTTTGGGCAAATATTACTCGTACAAGAAATACACGAAGGCATTTATATAACTACTTATTATTTTCTATATCATTTAAACGTGCTTCAAGGATTTCATTTTTACGTGTAAGTTCTTTGACAGCTTCCACTAATAGACCAGCCATGTTACCATAGGCGAGTGAAAGATGTCCATCCGTTTCTGTATTAACAGCTTCGGGTAATACTTTCTGAACATCTTGAGCTATTAAACCTGTGTACCGTTTATTGTCTAATTTATTCGTATACGTGTATCCAGTTAATTGTTCAACTTTATCAAGTGCATTGTCAATTTTTAATAAATCTTTCTTACGTCGAATATCTGAATAAGCCGTCACATTCCCACCTGCCAGTATAGCACCACCAGTATAAATCACCTTATTATTGTAAGACCTTACATATGTAGTATCAATCATGTACCATCCTCCTGCATAAGTCTGATTGTACCACCCCCGATTTCCGTAAGTTCTAAACCATCCCTCGTTCAAATAGAGACCATTATTGTTCATCGTCATCTTCGTAGTGTTGGACAGCCTCCATTCGTGTACGGGACCGTCGTATGCTGTACCGACACCAGGAGTACCTATGATGGTGTTGAGTTCGCTGTCCCACGAACCGACATTATAGCACAGACGACCACCACCTTGTAGCCAGAGTTCATCGGAGTGAGCAGTGCTTTGTCTGAAATCGTTATGAACGCCTATCGTCATGCGTAAATCTTCAGTCGAAGAACCATATGAATGGGCACTCTCGTCTTGGACTAAGATGAACCCCTTGTCGCTTCCACTATTCACATTCGAGTTGAAATTGACGAGGGTGTATGACCCAGATGTCGCAGGTTGAAACTTCGCCACCTCTCCGTTTTTACTGATATCCAACACGCCACTCGAATTGAGACCAGCCCCCGTGGGGCCAGGAGGACCAGGGGGGCCAGCCACCGTCGAGGCTGCGCCAGGAGGACCAGCCACCGTCGAGGCTGCGCCAGGAGGACCAGGGGGGCCAGCCACCGTCGAGGCTGCGCCAGGAGGACCAGGGGGGCCAGCCACCGTCGAGGCTGCGCCAATAGGACCAGGGGGGCCAGCCACCGTCGAGGTTGCGCCAATAGGACCAGGAGGACCTTGTGGAATTGTAAATGCTAAGTTCACACCATTTGTCGTATTCGTTACATTCACACCCACTGTTCCAGTGCTAGCAGAAGACGTTACGCTCGTAGTGTTTAGAATATCCGTGAGATTGAACCTTGATGCATCGATTGTACCATCCGTTATCTTACTCGCGGATATATTTGGTACGTCCGCCGCCTGTATACCACTAAAGGAAGTAGCTGTGACAGTTCCATTTACATCTAGGGCTGTACCTGGATCAGTGACACCGATGCCAACATTTCCACCGTTATAATAAATTTTATTGGCATCGTTTATATTGTGTAACCATTGCGATCTTTCAATACCTGTCAGAAATTCCCCACCTCCATGATATACCGTGGCGAGCATACTTCCATTAACCTGTAAAACGTTTGACGAATCTTCACCACTCGTTTCAGGTACACCTCCTATTCCAATCTTATTATTGACCCGATCGATGTAAAATGTAGGATCATCTCCACCTGTAGTGAGGTTTCCTGAAACTAACTGGACGTTCGTATGCGCCATCTATAATTAGCTTATATAAAAAACATCTTTGCAAATGACGAACAGGTCATTTGGAGAGAGTATTTAGTATCCGAATGGGATAGCCGAACCAGTACCCACGGTCAAACTCGTAAGTTCACCGGCTGTATTACGGGAAATGTATTCGACGAAAATTGTGTAATTACCGGGTGAAGACATGGCTATGGAAGGTTCAATGGCAACTGTTGTAGGTGTTACGGTCACGGCAGAACTCCATGGGTTGTCATTCGTGTTTCCGAAAATAGACATGGGTCCCATCGCAATATCTAACGGGGCCGTGTCACCTCCACGCTCACCACCGGCTATGTCCAGGGTCATCGTACTCACCTCTGTATCGAGATTATCGAGGAGTTGTGCGACAATTTTAGCGTAAAACGCGTGTTGCGAAAACGTCAACGTAAGTGTCGCATCTGCGACTGAAGCGCCCGGGGTGTACGTACCCTGGTGACTGTACGTCTTTTTAGTGACACCACCCGTATTCGTGATGAGACCACCTTCGACATATACATTCCCGGTCGTGTACGTATTACCACGCGCTTCGATGACGTTTGAATGGTTTCCGTCACCTTCGATGAAGCACTTCGTACCTACTGAAAGTGTGTGTACGGGTGCTGTATTCGCAGCCCCGATGTTCGAGTTTGCGTACAATTTACCGTACACGTGAACGTTCATGGTTTCAGCATCATTGACTGTGACCTGTGTCACTTCCATCGCACTATCATCCGTGTATCCGATCGCGAGTTCCGTAGCGCTCGCATCATATGCTACGGTGACGTTCGAACCATTGGGTCCGCGATTGAAGATGTGCCCCAAATCAAAAGTGGCTAAATCCGTGTTATTGGTACCGATTTCGACGAGGCCATCTTTTATCGTCGTATTAGTCACATGAAGGTTCGCGACCGTACCCGTTGACGTTACGTTTCCATATACGACGAGGTTTCCTGTTACAGTTAGATCCCCATCTTCACCACCGGTAGATGAAAGTGCTGAAATAGATAAAGGGACTTGTGTCCTAAAAAGCTGATGCGTACTTTGATTGTACGCGACGAACGTATTGGTCGTGTCATCCGTGCCGACACCGGCAAATTCAGACGCTAATTCGAGTGGAGTGATGTACACACCACTCGCACCAGTCGCATCTATTTTCTCTTCACTCGCATTGAATACAATCGAGTTTTCCGCCTGATCTTCACGACAGTTCTTACCGAACCGAAGTTTCGTGGCACCACCGACAGTACTCAAGTTCTTCGGCATTAATATAGTGTCGCATTTTAATTCGCGTACATGAGCCCTGCCATACCGTTATTCACCCTGAGAATGTTATAGTTTACACCATATATGGGGTCGATTAACGGTTTCGTCTCACTATGTATCTTAACCGAATCTAAACGACTGAAGTTGAGCGAACCTGACGGTTGAAGTGAGCTCGTGTTTAGACAGAAACAATGAAGGAAGAAATCGGGTGACGTCACGAAGTTTGTATGGTAATAACTCATGATATCAACGTAATGCGGTTTCGCGAATTTATACGCCCCTATATCAGTACCGTTAATACTCATCTTAATCTTGTTATCGATCGATGTGAGTGTACTTTCTGAATTTGTATTGGAGCATGCGATATACTTGACAGGGTGATTGAACGTGAGTTCTTGTACGAGTTCACCAGATGGGATGTTTTTCTGTACCTGTGTGATGAGAATATCATGTTTACGTGAAGTCATCATACCCCGCTCTTCATTATCAAGGTAGTAATAGTTCGCATACGCTTCTACGTTATAATTACTCGCTTCGGGACCCCAATAAATTCGCAAATCGACCGTATGGTACTGCAAAGCTACGAGTGGAATAGCGGACTGGGGACCTTCACAAAAAAAGAAACGAAGTGGGTAGAAGTATGACCGGGCGCTCGCACCGGGGTGTGTACCGTTAGAACTTTTAGTAACATTTTGTGCGTACGTATCGATAGCAATCTTTTCAGTGAAATCATGATCCTGGACATCAATAACCTGTCCGCCGATGAGAAGCTCAACTTTATCGATTACCCTACCCCAATCCTGAATATCGACGGAATTTGTGTTATTATCGATTGTAAAGTATGTATACCCGAGTAAATCACCGTTTCGTTCGAACCGGATAGATGACATGGAATTATTTTTCACAGCCCCTTGTATTGTTTGTTTCTCTAGAGACTGTGAAAAGTTAGAGTGTCGTTTGAACGTCGACGTGAAAAAAGAAATTTCAGGGTCTCCGATAATATGTTCATCTTGAGCGCCGACCGCTATGAGCTGTACGATTCCGGATGACATACTTATTATAATAATGGTATTTTTTAAATTGTATACACGTAACGCCCTGAAACGATCACATCAAGTTCCTTTTCTTGCATACAAAATTAAACACCAAAAACACTTGAGCAGTAGCCAAAATATCGACAGCATCTTGCTTGTACAGTTTCACATTTAACCTATCGAGTTTACGAATGGGTGTCAAATATTGTTGAGAGATAGGGTATTCATTCTTAAAAGTAAGTGTTGTGTTTCCGGTTGTGACGATCGAACCGAAAGATCCGTTTATACTATTGTGGCCACTAACATCTAAATCTTTCTTCGCGCGTTGGAAGAATGTATTTTTCAACTCATCAATCGAAACGTGAATAAGTTCGGTACTCGCACCGATACCCTTGAACCGAGCAGCAAGTAATTCAACCTGGATAACATTTTCCAGGGGTGTGGGTAAAAGGGCGTTTATTCCATTGGAATACTGAGAAGATGGTTGATCGAAAGTATCTACGATGACCGTGTGATATTCATGTTCAAAGTCGGGGATGGTCGGCTGAGGCGCTGTAATGAGAGCCATTTATAATACACACAGAAATTATCCACTTAAAAATTCGGTATAAATTTAATTGGAAATGGGAAATGATGACTATATTTCTAATCTACGATTTTGTAGTTCGCGTGGTCGCGGACGAGTTTCTGACCACCGCACACACCACCGAGGCTCGTCGAGTATACACTGTCATTCAGACATTCCGCACTGCTTTTAAGACCAGTGAATGGCTCTTCCGTTACAGGTTGGATCTTGATAGATTTGGGCTGGTACATACTTACCTTACTTTTCGATAATGCAGCAATAATCAAAATCAAAACGATAGTGATAGCGATAGCTTTGAGTGTCGACCGATTAGTTTTATCGAGTTTCATGTACTATGTACTGACATTTTTTTTATTAAGTGCGTTAAAGAGAAAAGATTAGTTTCATTATACAGAGTAATGGACGGTGAAATTATTCTGGACAGAGGGGACACCTCTGTCATGAAGTTAAGTGATAACGAACAAGCCATGATGGATGAGATCCAACTAGATTTTACACGACCACGGACAGTCGCGCCACCTGTCATACAAAGAATGCATGGTCGTGAACCTCAACCTGCGGCGGGGTTTCAAGAAGATGTTGACGCATTCGCGAATCCAGTAAAGCAAAATATTCCAGCACCCCCTCGGATGGAAGAGCCCGTTGATCACGGAGAATACGTAGACGAAACACCATATGATAACGGTCCCAGTATGGACTACGGTCCAATGGAACCACCCGAAGATACACCTTCACCTGGTTATAAGACGATCGACGAGGAGAAGTCCGACCTCGTAAACAAACTCGGACGTTTAGAGAAGCGAGGGTTTAACGTGAACAAGCGTCTGAATGCGTATTCACCCGTGGACGAACTCCGAACAGAGGTGAAGCGTATTACGTACAGTATCGAGGTTGATAAATCGGTTAAATTTTCCCGGCGTATGTTGATTGCGTGTGTCACTGGTTTAGAGTTCTTGAACAAGCGGTACAACCCATTCGATATTCAGCTCGAAGGTTGGTCTGAAAATGTCATGGAGACGCAGGATGATTATGATGAAGTGTTTGAAGAACTTTTTGTGAAGTACCGCACGAAGATGAATATCGCCCCCGAAGTCAAGCTCATCATGATGCTTGGTGGAAGTGCGATGATGTTCCATCTCACGAACAGTATGTTCAAACAGGTCATGCCAAATATGAATGATGTCATGAAACAAAATCCCGATTTGGTAAATAACATGATGAGTGCGGTTCAAAATACCATGGCCAATGGTAACCAGACATCCCCCCCGGCGTCCAGCGGTGAAAAATATGAGATGAAGGGACCCGGACTCGACATTTCCAGTCTGATGGGAGGTATCATGATGCCCCCAACACCACCCATGAACACGACACCCATGCAGAAAACCGTCGAGTATACCCCCGATGTTCCCGATGACGGTGACGATATATCTGACATTGTGTCAGAAGGTGGGGCTGTGGATGAAGGTGATGATGAAGTAAAGGAAGTTAAAATGCCAGCGGCGAAGGCTAAGCGTGGACGTAAGAAGAAGGTTGAAATTAATTTGTAAACATAGAGTAAATGATAGGGTATGCCCCTATAGATTTCGATGACCCACTCGAAATCCCCACGAATTTCCGAAAGCGGGAAGTCGTGGATGAAAATTTCGAAAAAGTACCAGAGAAGAAGGTTGTGAAGGCTCAGCCCGTAATCGATGAAACCACGGAATGCAACTATGTTGTCATGTTTTTCATCGTCGGGGTTCTCGCACTCGCTGCGATGGACTCTGTTAAGAAGTAAGTATCATGAATGTACCGCGTGACAAAACATCACGTGTTACATTTTATATGCGTGAATCTACGTAATACCAGGTAACCGCTACGCGTTTCGTCCCATTGGTTACTGGATTTCCCTGATGAAGATAGCACCAATTCGATGGGAATATGATTGCCTCTCCCCTTTTAGGTTTAAATGTTTTATGGGTAAACGCCGTTCCGCCACCTTCAAAATCATCTGTTAAATACAGAATAACCGATACCTGCCTGTGATACTCGCGTCTCGCTTGTACAGTCCCCTGATCGTGATGAAATCCGTAGTGCTGCCCCTTCGTGTATTGAATTATCCTTATATCTTCTCGCCACGATGTCGTGTCATTGGCTCCAGGCAGGGGATGTTTATTATAACCTGGATGTATTTGAAGTATTTTTCTTTTATATTCGTCGAGAGCTACATTTATTTTTCCATGTACCATTTTGGTAATAGCTTCGTTTTCAGGTAGAGCACATTCAGTACTCGTTCGACCCGAATTTATTTCTGTAACTTCACCATTGAATGTTGTACTTCGAGTAAATGTAATGTTTTTATCGGTATACGTATTCAAAGCATTTACTTCATCTTCATTGAGAACTGGAATGATTTGAATAAGATTATCCATGTATATGTAACTTCTACACTCTTTAAGTATTTATAGATCTAAATCGCGACTTGGATCAAGACTAAACGGGGGTTTGGGCCACGTGACTGAACCAGTAGCAAACCCTTCTTGAGACGTTATATCCCTTAGAGCCTGGCGATACGTGGACCACGGCGATTTATCGAATGGAACATCCCCTATTTGTGTAAAATCGGTACGTTGCAATAAAGTGTCACGTTCGACCCGTATTTCAGATTTAAGAATACTGATACCCACATCTACGACTTCTTGTTTCTCAGCCTCAGAGGTAAAGACCCGGTCCACCAACGTAAATGTTTGTACGTAACAGCCCCGGTCCTCATCAAATACGAGAGGGTCTTCTACGTACGTTTTGAGAAGGTTTGCGTTTTGAGGGGGTGTGGCGTGTTTGTAAATAGCGTACCCGGTACCTTCTAACATGGAAGGTGTGATATACGCAGAGTTTGGGGATTTATAGATAAGACCACACTCGAGAGCGTTACTTGCCTGTATGGGATACCCATCTGGTTTTCCATCAACACTTTTGATGATATATTGGGGTTCCATTATACTTTGGTAATAGAGTACATTATATTTTTAAATACCTATACCGCGTTTGAAGGAAACGAACGGCCCGTACCCCAGATAATACGAACAGCTCCATTTCCTCCAGCACCACCAACGCTATAGACATAGTTACCGAAACCAGGACCCCCACCGCCACCGTAAAGACCACCGGCCCCCCCTATCAGCGACGCGTTGCCGTTGCCGGTGGCCAAATTACCCGTATCCCCACCCGATCCACCACCTCCCCCATTATTTGTAGGTGCCTGAGTTGATGGGGTAATGTTTAATGCATCCGTACCGGCAACACCGTCACTTCCTATACCGAGGAGACCGACACCACCCCCACCAGAGCCACTAAATGTTTGATAACCGTTGGCATCAACTCTACGTGATCCACCACCACCACCACCACCACCAGAACCGCTGGTAGCGGAGGTTAGAGCTGCCCCAGCTCCCTGATAAACTGGTGTTTGAAGTGACCCCGCCCCTTTACCTCCCGTACCACTGTACCCACCCGCACCACCACCCCCGGATGAATAAGTAACAGAGTTCGCAGCGTTTGTTGCATAGGGGCCTTCACACGTTCCACCAGTTCCTCCACCGTCATATGTACCAGTCTGAGCTCCACCAGTAGGCTGTGCTGCGACGGTTCTGTTCGAAGAATGATTTGAACATCCATGTTCTCCCCCGGTGGCGCCGACGACCAGCCCACCCGGTACGGTAAAACTAGAAGTACCACCATTACCCGTGGCCCTCGATCCAGCGGTGGTTGTATAGCTCGGGGACGACGCGACAGCTTGTCCAAGCCCACCCGCTCCTACGATAACAGTGTATGAAGTTCCGGGAGTAACAGATATATTATTTTTATATGCGAGTCCGCCACCGGCACCACCGGAACCCATCCACTCACCCCCACCACCACCGCCACCCACGCAAACAACACTAACAGTGTTAACGCCGGCGGGGGCTACCCAAGTAGACGTACCGGTGGCAGTAAAAGTAGTTTCACCTGTCGGTGTAGGAATAGCAGCAGTCACGTCAACACTGAAGGTTCTATCGGCGGTTGCCCCGCTGACATTATCCGTAATTCGAAATACTACGGAATTTGTAGCGACCCCAGTGGCACTCCCCCCAAAAGTAGCCGGAGATGCGGTCGCTGAACCTAAACTAAGACCATTCAGTGTTCCGCTAACAATGCTGAACGTCACGTCACTCCCACCTAAATCATCTGTAGCGACAAGAGTTTCCGTAGATGCAGTTGCCTCGACATAATTCAATACGGCGTTATCCGCTGGTGAAGTCCAAGAAAGACCACCGAACCCAATCGTAGCAGAGCTCAATGTCGCGAGACCCGAACTTGATACAACTTTAAGTGTATAAGGTCGTTGCGCCTTGTCGTATCCACCCGTAGCCCCATCCACCCCCATTTTAAACGTGATTTGTGTCGCACTCACAATCGTAGTATCAAACACCGTATATTCGGTTCCATCTGCACCCACGAGTTGTACAGTCGATCCAGAAGTAAACCCCCCACCGGTAACCGTGAACACTTGTGTTCCTGTATTAGCGAGAAGAACACTCGCCGGTGAAATGCCAGAGACTGACGGTGGTTGAGCGATACTTCCCCACCCCTGTGTGGTATACGCTTCCATGAACCCCGTTGTTGAATTATAACGAACTGTACCTAGAACCGCGTTCGTCGGTCTTTCGGCCGTAGTACCACCTCCTAGAATAGCCCCCCCAGTCCCCGTAATCTCGAGACCCGTAGAAACAACCCGCCCCGATACGAAGAGTTCCGCGGTCGATGAGATAGATGATGCGGTGCTACTACCCATACCTGCACCGTGAACCGTGCAGTAGTAATAAATCGATGACGGAGCATTCAATGGAACAGAGAATGTTACTTTAGAACCTGCAGTACCACTCGGAACCGTACCATGATTACTGACAACACCGGTTGTATATGAACTTAATGACCCGGTAAATGCCGTTGAAAATGCCAGTGGGTGTCCAGCGTTTGAACCATCTGACATGTCAAAAATATATGTTTGACCCTGGTGTAATTCCAGTAACGGACGATCTACACCGTCTATGTAATATTTATTATTATCAATTACCGTCACCACGAATGTCTTTGTCGTACCTATCGTGACAGCATTACTCACTGTTGTAGATCCTACCACGTCGAGATTTGCTGTCGGTGTAGTCGTTCCTATCCCAACATTTCCAGTTGAATAATGGATATCATTCGTGTTTACGATTGCCCATTGCCCACCACCACTACCACCCGTTTCAGCTGCCCATTCGGGTATTCCAGCCGCAGAAACCTTTAAAACGTGTCCAGTGGTGGTACCCACTGTTAGAGTTTGTAATGTGCTATCTGCTGATGCGTATATGAGGTCACCCTGGCTGATAGATGTTATACTTGAAGAATTTGAAATTATTCCATTGGTTTCCAGATCTTCAATCCTGGCGACATTAGAAGCCAAGTTAGACCAAATAGCCGTATTAGAGGTTTCGAGTTCCTCGATCCTTGTAACGTTCGAAGCCAAGTTAGACCAAATAGCCGTATTAGAGGTTTCGAGTTCTTCGATCCTTGTAACGTTCGAAGCCAAGTTAGACCAAATAGCCGTATTAGAGGTTTCGAGTTCCTCGATCCTCACGACATTAGAAGCCAGGTTAGACCAAATAGCCGTATTAGAGGTTTCGAGTTCTTCAATCCTGGTAACGTTCGAAGCCAAGTTAGACCAAATAGCCGTATTAGAGGTTTCGAGTTCTTCAATCCTCACGACATTAGAAGCCAGGTTAGACCAAATAGCCGTATTAGAGGTTTCGAGTTCCTCGATCCTTGTAACGTTTGAAACCAAGTTAGACCAAATAGCCGTATTAGAGGTTTCGAGGTTCGTGATACGTGTAACGTCTCCGGGACTTGTACCGCTTCCACTTCCACCACCACTTTCAAGTGCTGCTATGCGTGCAACATTCGAAGCTAAATTATGCACTGTGTCCACGTCAAATATTTCGAGTGTTGATATACGTGTACTGAGTGATAGTGGGTTGATATGGAATATATGAGCCGCACCCGCGTTGCTTCCCCCTCCATCGTCGAATGGTGATCCAGATATAATATACAGTCCATCGGTCTCATTACCTGAAATGGTTACACTGGAACCAAATTTATCCTGTGAATTGACATTCGGGTCGACTATCTTTTGTTTATATGCCCACGAAGTTCTAGACCTAGCATATACATGGGCGGAACCCATCCAGACACTAGCACCGGAACTGTCAAGTGGACACCCAATTACAACATATACACCGTCGGTTGAAATAGATACACTCTTGCCGAAATATTCGTTAATTGCAGAGTTCGGGTCGGTTAATTTTTGTTGATGTGTCCATAAATCCCCGTGTCTGTTGAAAACATGCGCTGCACCTCTATATGATCCACCGTCTTCCTCCGCTCCGACTATGGCGTACATCCCATTTCCCGAAATGGCGACACTTAGACCGAATTGGTCATTGGCTACCGTATTAGGGTCAACCAGTTTCTGTTGATGACTCCACGGATTACTTCCATTACCAGACCGGGTGAAAATATGAGCAGCTTCATTCGAAGCTCCAATTATAGCATACACTCCATCACTAGAAATGTCAACACTACGACCGAAATTATCACCTCCAGATGCATTAGGGTCAATTAGTTCTTGTTGATGGTTCCATGGAGTATTTCCACTTCCAGACCGGATGAAAATATGAGCTGCACCTGAATTAGAATTACCGGAAACATCATCATACTTCGCACCAACTATGACATACATCCCATTCGATGAAATTGATACAGTGTGACCAAATTGGTCGCCATTGACGGTGTTCGGATCAGTCAGTTCCTGTTGTAATACCCATGGTGAATTCCCACTTCCAGACCTTACGAATATAAACACTTTCTGAGTATACCCAGACCCCCCATACACCCCAACGGCTGCATACATCCCATCTCCAGAAATTGCAACACTATGACCGAACATATCAGATGAAGATCCGAAAGAGTGTACTAATTTCTGTTGATGTGTCCATGTCCACGCGCGACGCTGTCCAGTAACTGCATCATTTCCACCCCCAGATCGTACGAATATATGAGCCGCCCCCCTGTCACCCGCCCCCGTATCGTCGCCACTCGCTCCAACTATAGCATACATCCCGTCACTGGATATGGATACACTCCCACCAAAATGATCGTCAATACTCGGGGAAGGGTCAACCAGTTCCTGTTGAAATGTGAGTAGTCCGGGTGTAGGTATAGTATCACTCGACCCCAGTCCATCCACACCCCAAACAATATCAGTGCCATTGCTTCTCAATACATTTCCATCTATACCCAATGGGAGGGTTGTTAAAGTATTATTTGCGGATGCGTATATGATACTACCTTTTGTAATCGAGTTTATGGTGGAAGAATATGAAATTATTTTATTACTTTCAAGGTTCGCTATGCGTGATACGTTACTTGTCAGATCATTCTGAACAGTTGTTAAGCCCGCTAGGGTTGTAATACCCGTCATGTTTGATGCATCACCGTAATATGTTTGAGCTGTAACATTCCCGGTGACAAGAACGTTCCCACTTGCAGATAAAGATGTACCCGTGTTCAAAAATTCGATTGTCCTGTCTGTCGTGGATCCATTGACCGTGACATCTTGTAAATTGCCAACTCCACTACCACCACTACCACCAGATGCAGCCTGCCACCCCAATTGCCCACTCGCTTGATTAATGATTGTTAACACGTGACCCGTTGATGCACCAATCGGCAATGTGACTGGATTTGAATTCGCGTCGGCGTATATGATATCACCTGGTGCCTGCAGTAACCCGCTTAAATCTGCATTTACCCCATTTCTACGTATATTACCAGTAAAATTGATATCACCTACGACGTCTAGTTCATATGCTGGTGTTATCGTCCCAATGCCAACCCTGTTTCGAATAGGTTTTGTATAAGTGATATCATCGGTAAAAGTTATTGTGGTATTGGTAGTCAAACTGTAATTTCTAACTCGTGTCGTAGAGGTATAGTTAGATCCAACTCTACCCGAAAATCCAAAATACCTAGGCACACCGTAATTAGAACTTAGAGTCGTTCCATAATCATATGTCGTCGTGTTAAGTATTATACCAGATGAATCCTGTATCGTACAACTTAGTACTCCGTTAACATATGTCATCGTGACAGGCATCCATCCATTTAATTGCAGCGTTGTACTAGCTGATACTACTGTCGAATCTGTCGTATCTTTCAAACTAATGACATCCGCATTGAAAAAATTACATTCTATATAATGTCCACCGTGCCCACCACTTCCAGTCGCGTGATCATTGGTAGCAGGTGCATTCGGCGCGAAGAAAATAAAACGTATATCATCGGCCGGAGCCTGTCCAACGTAATAAGGACTGATAAATATATCAAATGTCGCACTCCAGTTATCACCTGTAGTAACCTCCCAATATGCTGTACCAGCTAGATTCCATCCACCGTTTGTTAATTCAATATACCCCCCCGCAGAATTCGCCAGACGAGTTGCTATTTTAGGTTGTGCGACTGCATTCAATTGTGTACCACTTAAATCCCCCGTAAATGTGGTACCAGTCCTCTGATCATCAAATGCCAATTGTACTAGTGTTGTCTCGCTATAGGGGGTTACATTTGACCATTTCAATGTTGGAATAAGTGGAATAATGTCTATACCAAATGACTGTATAACACCGTTTTTGAGTACATTACCAGTAAAGTTTATATCACCAGTAACATCTAAATCATAATCAGGTGTCGTTGTCCCAACACCGACAAGACCGTCTACATATTTGATACCTGTATCGACTGTGGATACGAAATTGATGTTTCTAACACGGGTTTCACTTGTAATTTCACTAGATCGCCCAGTGAATCCAAAATACATGGCTGTATCATGATTGGCACTTAAAGTCGTACCAAAGTTATATTGTGTTGTGTTAAGTATTGTACCAGATGAATTCCGTAGGACAGAAATCAACAACCCGTTGTCATATGTTACTGTCACGGGCATCCATCCATTTACTTGTGTACTCGTCGCGGCTGACTGTATGATATTGTCACCAATACCACGTAATTCAACCCCACCTGTTGTATACCTCGTATATAACCCACCGTGCCCCGTTATGGTCATGCCATACGAACCCAACCCATTGGGTGGATATGCAATCGGATCTTGTGCATCAGGGTATGGATTTCCACCGCTACCCGTTGATAAATCACTTGTTTCGAGAGTGTTTGGTGCGTAGAAAACCATACGCACTTCGCCATCACCTGCGGGGCTCGACGCCAAAATGAATATCTCGAAAGTTGCAGTCCATATAGGAGATGATACGATGTTCCAGTATACGCTACCAAATCTATCCAACGTTGGGTTTATGATATGCGTCAAACGGATGAATTGGTTATTTGTATCTCTAACCGGACTACCGTTCCCGAGTGCTCTCGACGCCCTTGTGATACCGGTAAAGTAGTACGTACTACTATTCCCGGTACTCGTACCCCCGAATGTACCCGTGAACGTAGTTGTTGATAGTTGATCATCAGAAAATACAGTATCTGGACCGGTTGATTTCGTCCAAAAAGATTCTGACGATCCACCGGTCCCCGGGGGGCCTTGAACACCTTGAGCACCTTGAGCGCCTGGAGCACCTTGAGCACCCGGAGGACCCGGAGGACCCGGGGCGCCATCATTTCCATCGATGCCATCATTCCCATCGATACCATCGATACCATCATTCCCAGTTGGACCAGGGGGTCCCGGTGGACCACCCGCCGGACCCGGGGGGCCGTCAATGCCATCAGTTCCCGGTTCACCCGCCGGCCCCGGGGGTCCTGGTGGACCACCCGCCGGCCCCGGGGGGCCTATGGGTCCCTGGATACCATCGGACCCGTCTCTCCCCGGTGCCCCCTGAATACCATCAGATCCATCAACGCCGTCGTTACCGGGTTCACCCTGAATGCCCTGAATACCCTGAATACCCTGGGGACCACCCGCCGGACCTGCCGGACCCGGGGGGCCTATGGGACCTTGAATACCATCAGAACCTGGTGGACCTGGAGGCCCACTACCACTACCACCGCTCGATGCACCTGGTCCGGAAATCGTACCCGCAACATATAAATTACCGACTGCTAAACTTGCATAATGTGTAGTAATAGTAGACGTATTAAGCGTTTCACTTTGATAAAATACCGATTGCCCCTGTCCGACGGGACATAGTAACCGCAACCATCCATCGTTACCAGGTGCAAATGTGTACATATCGCCATCAGCTGGTATAGAAGATTCTAAATCCGTTGCATCATATACATACCCAGCTGAATCGCCAGCAATTAGACGAAGCCCCGCTTGTACACGCGAATTCGATGTCCCCGTTCGTATAGATACTAATTGTCTCGGCTCATCCTCTATAGAATTATCGGGGTTATTCATACCACGTGCTCCACCGAACGGGTTATTCATATCAGTTATAGACATGCATGGAGATTCTCGATACTTGTTGTTTCGTTGGTTACTGTGTGGTGTTTGTATTTGAAATTCAATTTTAGGTGCCTTTATTCGTACTCTATCACCGAAAAAGTCACGCTTATTCCAGTCATTAGTATCATTTACAGTGTCGTTCCAGAATGTCACTTCACTGTAAAATTTAGAAATTAAAAGTTCATTGTCATGTTTATAAGCGGTTCCGGTGTCCGTTCCAGCATATACCGAGTCATGTGCACCCAGCCATCTAGACTCGATTGTTGTAGCTGCCTCCGTCGCATTTTCACCCTTTCGACCACCGAATTTAATACGCGCGTGGTCTACAGATCCACCTGAGGATCCGATGGTTAAATTGTCACATTTTACATATCCCTCAAATAAACTATTTCCTCTAATGACACCTGTTAACGTGAAACGGTAAATAACCACAATCCCCCTTCCCTCACTATTACTTCCCGCTGGTATCGAATTGGATCCACTGTAAAAAGTTGCACCGAACGCTTCAGGGTAAGCTGGATGTGATACAGCACAAACTGCACCGTTATGTGTTACGCTTCTATACCCCGATAGATAACCTTTTCCAGCTACAATTTCCTGATTGGGTGCGACTGAACCAAATGCCGTACTATCATTTGGTCCCCCACCCTGACCACCCGAACGAATTATAGGACTAGCGGGGTAAAATGTTGTTCCCGAGAAATCATACGCTAGAATTGTATAGTCGCTTTCGCGAGTTCCTATAAAAACGCGCGATCCATCCTCACTCATATCTAAATTCCATGAAGTCCACGTGGAGGGTTTTCTGAGGAGTGTCCATGGCCCACCTAATGAAGGTGTGTTAGCGGTGTCTCTCGCTGTCATTGGTTCATCGTACGTGTCGCTATCAGCATTATATATGAAGTACCGTGTATCTCCATGTGCAGCTTGTACGTCATATCCGAATGAACTTACACTTAGAGAGGGTCCAACCGCGCTATACCCCGGGGATCCTACGGTTACACGGGAACCATCGGATGAGATTGCGACCGTTTTACCAAAACCCGGAAAAGTATTTAGCGAACAGTCCCAACTACCTAGGTTATTTCTTAAATCTACATTATTTCCCTTAATGTCCGGTCCAACTCGTGTAACACCGCTAATCCAACTACCATCGGACGGACATTTTAGTATGCGTATATGACCAATTTGAAAATTTGGTTGAATAAAACCGTCAACCAAGTTTGCTGATGGTATGTTTGAATTTACTCCATAAGGTGATCTATTCGCGTGATGATATGTACCATTACTATCCGTGTATCGAAGTCCGTTGCCATTATTCCCGCGCGTGGGTACGTACGTACCAACTTGGTACGCTGAATATGGATGTGATGCAGATATATTAGTTCCCGTTGCGTTATAAGGTAATTGACCCTGTTGAAAATTACACGAATACGATGCAACTCCAGTGTAATGCGGTCCAGTGGATGAAATCATATGCTCCCCGACATGATGACTAACTGGTCCCGGTGTTGTTGATCCACCATCTACACTCGACTGAATTTCTACAAGTTCGGTTCCGGGAGCTCCAACGACGATATGTTCACCAAATCCAGACATTTTAACAGAATATCCATAACCATTGAATTCTGGGTATAATGTTACACGTTCCGAACCACTCCCATTTAAAGGTACATCATTAACAATATCTGTACCAATGTCTGTATATGTAAGTGTAAATTGACCGTTGACGTCTAGTTCGTATACATATACACGGTTTACATCAGGTGCACCGACAACAAAACGGTCGGCTTTATCACCTGCGATAGATACACAATGTCCAAAAGAACTTATATTCGTTGAGATGGTTTGTGTAATCGAGAACTCGTTATTGTTGCCATAATCTAGAACATATACGTTACCCGCCTTGGGTGCGCCTACTATAATTCGTTTACCGTCATAATCCATAGAAACCGATTCACCAAACCATCCACCGGCTACAGGGCCTTCTATTTGCGAAATAGAGCTCCATGAATTGAGCGTTTCTGACCAATCATACACTTGAATATACCCCCTACCATTATCATAAGTAGGTCCACCCCCGACGATCCGTTCTCCTTCAAAATCCGTGTCAAGACCTCTACCGAATTGTGAAGTTACATCTCGACCACTTATAGAACCATAGTGTTGATCACCCGCTGTAAATTCGTCCGGATTCCACGAATCACTACCATCCGTTGGGTTTTCTCCAGCACCCTGTATTGCATAACTATACGCAGTATTCGGACTTTTTGTGATGATTCCGGTACTCATGTATGTTATCTATTATTGTCGTAGATTAAAAAATTTAAGATAACACAACACCCTTACGAGGACGTTCTGCCTTGATATCAATATTCTTGACAGTAAAGAAATTGGCTCGCACCTCATATGATTGTAGTAAATCTGCAGCGGTTAAATTCCTGGATACATAAACATTCCCCGTGACTGATAATTTGTCTGATGCTACATCGTCTACGGCGACATTTCCACCTATCTGCAATGTCTGTGTAGTTAAAGCTGATACATTAGAAATACCAACAGGTCCGTTAGTGTAATATGCACTATCACCATCAACTACAAAAACACTGCTACCACCACTACCACTACCACCACTGACCGCTTCGAGATTTGTAATTCTATAGGCATTAGATGCTAGATCGATAATAACATTCGCGAGCCCGGGTCCGTCGCCGAAGGTCTGTACCTGACCATTCTTGAATATTTCACCCGTGAAATTAATATCACCCGTGATGTCAAGTGTGTGATTTGGGTTGGTTTTTCCTATACCGACATTGCCTAAATTATAATAAATTTCATTTGTGTTTGTAGTCGACGTTGTCCACTTACCCAATTTCTGTATAACCCCATTTTTGAAGATATCACCTGTAAAGTTTATATCTCCACTCACGTCCAAATTATAATTAGGGGATGTATGACCAATTCCTACATATCCACCAGTATCTTGAATAACAACTTTGCCACTTGTCAAGCCCGATCGAATATACCAATCCCGTGTCAAACCATGATTTGCATGTGATGTATATTGACCAGTCTGATACCATTCAACCCCACCCACAAAACGGCTAGTTCCATTAACTTCGAAGCGTCTATCGGGTGTACTAGTACCTATACCTACATTACCATCTATATAACTAATATCGTTACTATTGTTAGAAACTATGTTTATATTTCGAACCCTATCTTCAGCTTGTATATTACTACTTCGACCAGAAATCCCAAAATACCTAACTGCGTCATGATTGGAGTATAAAGTAGTTCCAAAATCGTGAGTTGTAGTGTTAAGTATTACACCTGAAGAATTCTTAATAATAGAAGTCAATACACCGTCAACATATGTTACTGTGACAGGCATCCATCCATTCATTTGCAGGGTTACGTTAGCGGATTTAATAGATGTATTCGTATCATCATATAATTCAACTCGGTCACCGTTGTAATATTCGTAACGAATATAGTGTCCACCATGACCGTTTGGATTATCGGTCGTAGCGGGTGCATTCGGTGCAAAAAAAATGAAACGCATGTCATCAGATCCACCAGACGTTATGGGTGATATATAGATATCGAATGTCGCCGTCCAGTTAGATCCAGAAACGATATCCCAGTATACAGTACCGATCCTATTAGTACCACTTTGTGTTAATCGAATATATTGATTAGTAGTATCACGAATAGCTATACCATTGTAATTACCACCTAATGTACCAGTGAATGTAGTACCAACCTGTTGATCATCGGATGCTAATTGTGTACTACCTGTACCACCCACAGACGTCCAAATTGAAGTTGAACTGCCATCTATACCAGGTGGACCGGGTGGGCCAATAGCTCCATCAACTCCGTCAACGCCGTCCGTCCCGGGTGTACCACCTGACGGTCCCGGTGGACCAACGGAACCCGGGGGACCTGGGGGGCCACCCGATGGCCCTGGAGGGCCATCGGGTCCGGCAATACCCTGAATACCCTGAATACCTTGAGAACCAGCTGGTCCAGGAGGTCCGGGAGCCCCCGCTTCACCCTGAGAACCTGTACCACCACCAAATTCCTGTATAACGCCATTTTTAAGAATGTTACCTGTAAAGTTAATATTACCATCAACATCTAAATCATACGCGGGTGTGGTCGTCGCGATACCGACATTTCCAATCGTATAATTAATATCATTCGTATTTACAACAGACCACATACTAGAACCACCACCAGAACCACCGCCAGTTGAACCAGTTAAATCTATTATGACACCATTTCTACGGATACTACCCGTGAAATTGATATCCCCGCTGACATCCAATTTATACTCGGGTGTTGTCGTCCCGATAGCTACATTCCCTGTTAAATAGTTAATGTCATTTGTGTTTACAGAAGTCCATTTACTGGCTTGATTACTTAAAGCAATGCCCGATAGATTTGCACCGGAACCATAATACGTTTGAGCTGTTACATTTCCAGTCACGAGTACGTTTCCACTTGCACTTAAAGACGTTACAGTATTCAGAAATTCGATTGGTTGATCTGTGGTGGAGCCGGCAGTAGATACGGCCTGAAATGTACCCACGCTACCAGGAGTGCCGGAAACGGCCTGCCATCCTACCTGACCGGGTGAAATAACTGTAAGTACATGTCCGGTTGTAGATCCAATTGAAACGTTAGCGGCTTCGATATTTGCATCTGCGTATATCATATCGCCGTGTGCCGTGAGTACAGAACTTAGATCTGCACCACCACCACTGGAACTGTATTTCTGTGTGGCCCTTCCAGTCGAACACCGGGTCATCTTATATATGTATGAGACATTTTCCAACCGAAAATACGTCCGGTTTTGGTTTTTCTGTCGAATATCCCGAAATGTTAAACCCACCCTGTTTGTATACCCTGAGACGCTTGTTGTACATGGCAAAAAATACGGACCATTGATCCACCACATCGTAAATGCGTGGATTGTTCTTCTTACCGGTAGTCTCGCGCATAATACGCCCGATAGACTGAATGATATCAGACTTAGGAGTTGCGAGAATGACCGTATCGAGTGTGGGAATATCTAACCCTTCGTGTGCCTGACTGAAAGTCGCAAAAATGATCTGCTTTTTACTAGATGCTGCGAGATCTGCTTCTTTCATACCACCCATGTACAAACCCGATGTCGTCTTAAATTTTTCATGAAGATACTCACAATGAAATCGTCGGTCACTGAGAACTAAAATTTGGCGAGTTGTTTTCGAAAGATCCTTGATCGTTGACAAGATGAGACGGTTTCTTTCGGGTATCTCTGTAACTTCCGTAACCATGGTCGCTAAGGATAATTTCCCGAAACGTGTACATGGTGGAGGATCCTCGTACCGATCACATTTAAACTCAAGAGGGAAAACATCCACTTGTTCCTGGTTTTCTCTTTCAACTGAGAAGAATGTGGGACCCATAAACCAGTGTAACACTTTCGTGAGCCCGTCTTTTCTGTTAGGCGTTGCCGACAATCCATAAATGTGTTTCGGACACATTTTGAAGAGTGATTGCGAAAACACTTTCGCACATATATGATGAGCTTCGTCGACGATGAGCGTTCCTATACTATCAAAGTCTCCGAACGAATATTCTTTGAGTGAGAGGGATTGAAGCATGGCAATCACGAAATCACAGTTGGTTTCTTTTTTATTTTGTTGAACCATTCCGATCGTCGCTCCCGGACAAAATTGTTGAATACGTTCGCGCCATTGGTTCGCTAGAAATTCCTTGTGTACGACAATCATCGTGCGATAACCGAGCTTACATGCTATGGCCAGGGATACGGTCGTCTTCCCGAACCCACATGGCAGTGAAAGAACGCCGTGACCAGCTTCGATAGCCTTTGAGAGTGCAGTATTTTGAAATGTTTCATCACGTAACTTTCCATTGAATTTTATTTTAATTTTAGCGGGTTCGGGTCTGTTATCTTCTTTGGGTGTTCCGAATTTTTGTTCACCGTAAAATCTCGGAACACATAATCCAGATTTAGACTTTCGAAATACCTTAAACGAAGGTGGTGCCTGGCCGAAATCTGCATTAACGATTGGACGAACCGTCAATTCTTTTTTAACTTCAGGTGTATCCCCTGTGATGTACCCTGTTCGGGTAAGTTTCATACCGTATTTGCGTGTACTAACTTTATGTAGGACAATTTCCATGAATACCCACTATACTCACCTACGTTCCAACACCCCATGAAATCCGTGTCAACTTCGACGTCATCACCCTTGTTAAGAGATTGGACGGGTGCGCCTTCGTATTTACACATCACGCGTCTATATCTAAACGGAACCTTGATCGTCAGAACATTCCCTTCAAGGGGGTTATCTATACGTGGCGTGGTAAGGATTTTCCGTGCATGAAAATACTCTATACGTCTTACGGTCGCATCCGGTACGGTGAGACGGATATATTTTTTGTCATTGTATTCATACATCGGTGTATGAACAGTTGCATTGAAGTGAAGTGGCATACGTAATGTATACGTTGTATTTTTTATACTCGTATATTACAATGGCGCTATGTTTGGGAATAAATTTATCAGCGCCAGCTTCCAGGAAAGTAAAAACCTGGAAGTTCGCGGGTAAGTTTCTATGGAAAAATGCCACTGTACAGAATAAATCAGAACTTGGTCGATGGACAAAGGATGAACTCCTCGAACTCGGGCCGACATTTGTAAAATTAGGACAAATCGCTTCGACGAGAGCGGATCTCTACCCACCCGAATTTACGAGAGAGTTGGAAACGCTTCAGGATAATGTTCCTCCCGTGGAATTCGATACCATTGTAAACTATGACATTTTCAAAGAATTTGACCCTGTACCATTTAAATCAGCGAGTATCGGCCAGGTCCATATGGCTGTACTCCAAAACGGTCAAAAAGTTGTTGTAAAATTAAAACGCCCAGGAATTCTGGATATCATGAAAGAGGATACAGATACCATACGCGACATTGTACACTTTTTAGAGCGTATAGGTTTCGACACTGGGAACAGTTCGGGTTCAGTTCTCGATGAGTCTATAGAGTATCTGTTGGGAGAGGCTGATTATAAACAGGAAATTAACAACGCTATAAAGTTTCGAAAAAGTATGAAAGAGGTTGATTGGGTAAAAGTTCCGAGGGTGTACAAAAAGTATTCGAACGATGAGATGATTGTCATGGAATATGTACCCTCCACCAAATTAACTGAGATTACAGACAAGAGAGTGAATAAGAAGAAGATTTGTGAAGCTTTGATTAACTCGTATGTTATTCAAACCATGGATAACGGGCTCTTCCACGCTGACCCACACCCCGGAAATCTTGGGTTCTCGTCTAAAGGACAACTTGTATTTTATGATTTCGGACTACTTGTACCATTATCGGAAGAACTCAGGGATGGGTTTACAAAACTATTTGGTTTCATAATCATGCGAGATACCGCTGGTATCGTGGATACACTCATTAAACTGGGTGTGATTGTCCCAACATCTTCAGACGTTTCGGATATCGAACTCTTCTTTGAAACTATTTTGGGATATTTAGAAACCCTGGATGGATCTGGAATAGTGAACGATGATCTCGCTGCGCAGCTCGCTGTCGAAAAACCATTTGTCGTCCCGAGTAGTTTCGTGTACCTCGCCAAAGCTTTTTCGACTATTGAGGGTATATGTCTTAAACTGGATCCAGATTTCAACTACTTCACATACCTGGAACCTCTCATCCAACAACAGATCATCGAATCTGTGGACGTCGGGGATATATTCATGAAGACGACTGAGATACCCGGAACGATAAGCAAGATAAATACAGCTGTATCAGGTCTTCAGAAGTCAAGGGGATCTATGAAACGATCCATGGTCAAAACGCAACAGGAGATTAAGCTCGTCCAGTACAGCGTGGTGTGTGCTCTACTGGCTGAGAAGTTTGGGGACAACCCCCCCTTGGCGATGTTTTTTGTTTTCTGTACCCTGTGGTTTACTTTTCGTAAAAGTCGATAGACTTCTTACCACTCTTCTTGGGCTTATCCTCCTTCTTGACCAACTTGTTGTGCTCCTCGAAGTACCCTTTCAAACGGCTCTGCTCATCACGGAAAATATCAGAGAACTTCTCTTTGATCTTCTCCACGTCAGTGTCACGTTCCTTCTGGATCTTCTTACTCAGTCTCTTAAATCCCTTGTTCCTCTTCTCGGTAGCGAATACGGTCATTGTGTTCGTTATGGCAAGCATTTACTTTGTGTCGACATTTAATTTCAAGCGTTTCAACTTTTCCTGAAACTCTCGGTTCTCACCAGGAGATTCAATCGCTGTGCTATTGGAAATTGCTTCAATCTCGGGACCTGTGAGCTGCATCGCGTTTACCCTGAAGTCCATAAACGCTTCCATGGACAGGGGTACGAGGGGCTGGACCAATTCGTAAATAGCTGTAGCATAGTCGCGAATTTCCTTCTGTGCGTGATGATCCATTCTCAATTGAAGGAAGTGCATGAGGTTATGAAGATCCATTTTCCACACGAAAGACGTATACGTAGATTGTGGTAGAACACCACGCGCCTGCTCCCTGCAAACACCCTTCTCAAGCAATTGTTCATAAATCTTGAAAGATTGTTTATACTGATCAGATAGAGACTGGTTCAATTCATCATCTAGTTCGACAACACCTTCAGATCCCTGGTGATTTACAGCGGATTGTCCTCGAAGGACTTCTGGTTCGTAATACTCTTCGTCGACGATAGAATACCGGGCAGACATTTCATTTACCGATGCGGTTCGATGTCTCAGCCATTGTCGGGCAATATACAAAGGCGCCTTAATGCGAAACTTGAAGACTACGAGCTCTAGGGGTGACGTATGCCAATTGCGTACGAGATACCTGATGAGACCCCGGTCACCACGCGTCGTTTTAGTACCTGTCTGGTAACTCACTCGTGCACCATCAACGATAGCCTTATCAAGATTTTCTTGAGGCATATGATCAACAAGTTCAACAAACCCATGATCCAGTACTTTTTTCATTATGATATATTATTGTTCGATTTCTTTAATCAAGTCATCCAACGAACGGTAATATCTTTTGAGATCCTTCATGAATCTTTTATTATTTTCTAAGCACTCACACTCGACTTTGTTTTTATAAATGTATGCGAGGTTTGACTTTGAATACTTTGTTCTTTTTTGATTCTCGTTTGGTTTTCTCGGAATTAATTTTTTATTCACAACCTTTTTGGATTTTGGTAAAGGTTCAACACGTTTCGTAAAACTAATAGCTTGCATGACGGTATCTGCAAGATCATCTTTCTTTTTAGAAGCGTCAAACATAGGTAACCAGTGTTTATTTGTTTCAGTTGTTTCCAAGAATTTTCGACACCGTTCTATAGCAGCTTTCTTACGTTTGAGATACTGTGCGCGACCGGGACCCGCTACATCAGGAATTTTGAAACGCGCGTCATAAATGATCGTATCAGATTCAGGCGCCTTAATGACGAAATAAGCGTGCAAGAAGTGCATGACAGAAACCATTTTCTTGTTGCGGTCGGGTTGTTTTTCGATGAGGATGGTATCACACGTGAGTATCCATGGACGCTCATCTAAGTGTTTACGCAGTGAGACGTAAATACCGTCTTTATGCTCGGGTGGTATTCCCGATACGTCCCACTGAATGACTGTGTTGGACGTATCGTCGAATTGACACATTGCCAGATTTCGTATTCCGACATCTATACTGAGTATCATTCTTGTATATAAAGAATAATATGCTTTAAGCTAAAAAAACATGAACAAAATGTATACGATGCATAAGCAACAGCATACAGCGGCTCCAATTTTGAAATAGGTTCCAAACTTCGCGAGTAAACCGTCTGGACCCGTGAGTGGGGGGAGACCAGCCGCCTCTAACGCTTCATCTACCACACTCCCGGCGACATCAGTGACCGCCTCCGTAACCCCTCCGGCAACATCACCCGCGGCGTCGACGACACCTCCTAGTGGTCCCGCGGCGTCACTGACTTTATCGAATAAAGATGTCTTGTGAATATCCTTGCACGTATTTGAGCAATATTCACCACAATCTTCCTCGATTTCCTCCGAACACACGGGTTGATCATCTGTCGGTTCTGTTGTGGCATATTCAAGGTCTGTTTTTGATAGGTCCCCATATGCCAATTCATCGTAATTTAGGGGTAAACAGTCTGATGTACATTGTTGAATCTTCTCATCTTCATCTGCCATTTTATCACTGTGGGATCCCCGGGTACCGAGCTCGA
>JGI24917J38488_100375_pt1 | contig 38066 bp, 34 predicted proteins | sample LinPfosmplate5_FD_38488 | JGI IMG/M metagenome (IMG submission 38488)
TCGAGCTCGGTACCCGGGGATCCCACTCGACGCCACCGGTGACGAACAAATCTCCCTCGCCGCAGGTGATGGCATGAGCGGCATTGATCATGGCGTTCATGCCCGAGCCGCAATTGCGCTGGATTGTATTGCCGGCCACCTCAATCGGCAGGCCCGCCAGCAACGCCGCATGGCGTCCGATGCAACGGCTGTCCTCGCCGGCCTGGTTGGCGCAGCCGACATTAACATCTTCAATGTCATTGGCATCAAAGGACGAACGTCCGACGACCTCTCTGATCACCCCGGCCAGCATATCATCCGGACGCACTTTGGCGAGCGCGCCTGCGTTGCGACCGATAGGGGTGCGGGTGCCGTCGTAAATATAAGCATGCAACATGATTGAGTTTCCTTTGTTTGGCTTTGGGTCTTTAGGCTTCAGGCGTCAACAGCGACACACCAAGTTGCGCACGGCGGCGCAGCCACGGCACCAGCCGGTAACGCGGGTCACCGGTCAGCTTGTTGATATTGTTAAGAATGGTGACGATCTTATCCGGCCCGACGAACTCGCCGAACTCCAACGGACCCTTGGGATAGTTGAGCGCCAGTTTGACCGCTTTGTCGATGTCGTCAGGGGCCGCGGTACGTTGTTGAGCCACCGAGCAGCCGATATTACAAATCGCCGCGACAACGCGCTGGGTAACGAAGCCCGGTGTGTCGCCGATCACCGTCGCCGGCACGTCACCACCACCGAGCAGCCCGTGCGCCGCCGCGCTATAGGCAGGATCAGTGACCGGTGTTTTCATCAGAGTGCGACGGGTATCGAGGCCGAACAGGCAATCAACGGCAATCGTGCGCGTCGCATCCAGGCCTTCGTTCACCGCCGCCGTGGTGGCGTCATCGCCCAAAGGCGTGACCAAAATAAGTGAACCATCGCCCGGTTTATCACCCCCATCCAATGGTGCACCGGCATCGGATACGATGGCCCGCAGCTTGTCACCGAACTCAGGATTAGCATTGCTGACCCACACCTTGCGACCGTCATAGGCGGGTGCCGGCGCCTCGTCGGGGACCTGCATCTTGCCGTCCGGGTAGGCGTAGAAACCTTTGCCAACCTTGCGACCAAGCAGGCCGGCATCAAGCCGCATCTGCAACATGCTCGCAGGGCGATAGCGTGGCTCATGGTAGAACTGCTCATAGATCAACTGCGTCGCCGGGTGCGTAACGTCGAGCGCCGTCAGGTCCAACAGCTCAAACGGCCCCATTCGGAAGCCCATGGCATCGCGTAAAATGCGATCCATATCGACCACTTCCGCCACGCCATCACTAATGATATGCGCGCACTCAATGTTGTAACCACGCCCGACCTGGTTAACCAAAAAGCCCGGCGCGTCTTTCACGCGTACAGATTCACGGCCCAGGCGCCGGCCCAGCACCATCAGGAAATCCCCTACCGCCGGGTCGGTAAGCACGCCGTCAATAACTTCAACAAGTTTCATCAGTGGCACCGGATTGAAGAAATGCAGCCCGGCGAAACGCTCTGGCTTTTCACAGGCTGAAGCAATGGTGCTAACCGACAACGATGAGGTGTTGGTGGCGAGGATGGTATCGTCGCTGACGATGGATTCCAGCTCTTTGAACACCGCGTGCTTGATTTCCAGGTTTTCAATCACGGCTTCAATGACGCAATCGCAATCCTTGAAATCAGCCATGCCATCAACGACTTCAAGTCGGGCGATGGCGTCTTCGGCGTCTTCCTGGGCCATGCGGCCTTTCTCGACGTTTCGGCCAAGCATTTTCTCGATGAAGCCCTTGGCTTCTACGGCGGAACCTGCTTTCGCATCGTACAGCTTCACGCTGCAACCACCGACCACCGCCACTTGCGCAATACCGCGCCCCATGGCGCCGGCGCCGACGACACCTAGAATTAATCCTTCCTGGTTCGCATCCATTGTCATTATCCTATTTACCCTTGAATTCCGGTTTGCGTTTTTCAATGAAGGCCATAGCCCCTTCGGTCTGGTCTTCAGTGGAAAACAAAATCTCAAACGCTTTGCGCTCCAACAGCATCCCTGTCTCCAGTGAAGCATCCATGCCGGCCAGCGTGACTTCCTTGATTTGTTTGACACCCAATGGCGGCATTTTAGCGATCTTTTTGGCAATCGCCATGGCGCGTTCAAGTACTTCTTCATCCGGCACCACTTCACTGACCATGCCCATGTCACAGGCTTCTTGGCCACTGACCCATTCGCCGGTCAGCATCATCTTCATGGCTTTGTACTTACCGACGGCGCGGGTCAAACGCTGCGTGCCGCCACCCCCCGGCAACACGCCGACACCGATTTCCGGCAACCCCATCTTGGCGCCCTCACCGGCGACGATGATATCACAATGCAACGCCAGTTCGCAGCCGCCACCCAAGGCGAAACCATTCACCGCCGCGACGATTGGTTTTGGGCAACCGCCGATGATGCGCCAGGTCTTGCGGGCGTCCGAAAATGCCCAATCAGCAGTGGTTTTAGTCGACATCTCTTTCAAATCAGCGCCAGCAACGAAAACCTTGTCATTACCAGTGATGACAATCACCCTGACACTGTCGTCAGCCATGGCTTCTTCAAAGCGCGCACCCAGTTCATTACGTGTTGGTGTGCTCAGCGCATTCATCGCATCTGGCCGGTTCATGCGAATCAACGCAATGCCGTCCTCTGGACGTTCCAATAATACTAAAGACATTTGTTTCTCCCTTTTAAAACGCGCTCACCCTGAAATTCAGCCGGGGAGACACCATAATATACGCCGCGTCAGCCTCAAGCCATCATCAGCCAATCGACCGCAATTGCACCGTCTGGCCCGGCAAAGACGGGATTTAAATCCAGCTCTTCGATTTCGGGGTTGGCAAGCGCGAACTCAGCCACTGCAACCAACATTTTAGCCAAGGCTTTACGGTCCACCGGTGCTTGCCCACGCACACCGTCCAGCATGGCGCGGCCACGCAAACTATCCAACATATAAAGGGCGTCAGCCTCGCTCAGGGGTGCGCGAGCGAAAGCGACATCCTTCAACACTTCGATAAAGACACCACCCAGCCCGACCATCACAACCGGGCCGAAGATCGGGTCACGGCGCATGCCGATGACCATCTCCGTGGTCGCCGGCGCCATCTGTTGGAGTAAAAAACCATCAAGCTTAGCGTCGGGGGCTGCAGTCGCAACTCGTGCACGCATTTCCGCAGCAGCGGCCCGTACCGCATCAGCGTCCTGCAACCCCAACACCACCCCACCAACATCGACCTTGTGCTGGATATCCAACGATTCGATTTTAAGCGCCACTGGAAAACCAAGTTTCTCGGCTGCGGCGGCCGCTTCATCCGGTCCCGCTGCCAAATCGCAAGATACCAACGGCACACCCGCGGCTGTCAGCATCGCATGCGCCTTTGCTGACGGTACCGGCGCCGGTTCGCCGGTTTTCGTTTCACTCGGAGACGTCGCGGTAGCTGGCGTCCGTCCCTTGCAACGCATCTGTGCCTCACCGAAATCAATCAACCCGCCTGCCGCATCAACCGCGCGCTCGGTTGCGGTGATGACGCAAATACCCATTTCGCGCAGCGCAAGAAGCGCCTTTTCCGGCGCCTCTATCCAGCACACCACAAACGGTTTGCTGACTCGCTCTTGGATTTCACGAAATACCTCAATCAGCATATCCGCATGGGCGTGCATCAATTGAATCCAAACGACGGCAATATCAATGGCTGGGTCATCAAGTACGATCTCGACGCTGTCTTTTAAAATCCGGGGTTCCGCTAAAAATTGCCCGGTGATATCCACCGGATTGCCGAGTGCACCAAAGGTCGGCAAAACTGCACTTAAGCGTTGTCGTGTTTCGTCTCCCGGTAACGGCACTTGATAGCCTAAATCCTCAGCCCGGTCCGCCATCAGTGCGCCGGCGCCACCCGATTGTGTAATGATCCCGATGCCACGACCCGTGGGTGCCTTGAGGAGCGTTAGCGCCGCAACCAAATCCAACAGGTGTTCTTCATTTCGAGCCCGAATAATGCCATGCTGGCGAACGATCCCATCAAACACAGCATCCTCACCCGCGAGTGAGCCGGTATGCGAAGCCGCGGCGCGTGCCCCAGCGCCCTTTCTGCCAACCTTGACGACAATCAGCGGCTTACCCATGGCCATGGCCTTGTCAGCCAAGCGGATCAGGGCATCCGCATCACTCAAACCTTCCAGATAAGCGGCGCAAACAGTGATCCGCTCATCCTCCAATGTTTCTTCCAAGACCTCCATCAGACTGATATCGATCTGGTTACCGGTGTTGACAAAATACCCGATGCCGATGCCACGGCTTCGTGCCAAAGCAGCGATGCCGGTACCAAATGCCCCCGACTGTGAGGCAAATGCCACGGTGCCGGCCTGCGGAGGCTTGTCGGCATACTGAGAGAAGGTCGCCGTCAGGTGGTTAAAGCTATTGATCAGCCCTAAATTGTTTGGGCCACAGATCCTGATGTTATTGGCGCGTGCTGTTGCCAACAATTCCGCCTCAAGCTCGCGGCCATCCTCGCCCATTTCTCCAAATCCGGAACTGAAGATCACCGCGACAGGTGTGCCTTTTTGGCCAAGTGCTGCGACAATTTCCACGCACCGCGTCGCCGCAACCGCAATAATTGCCAAATCCGGCGCTTGCGGCAGTGATGCCACATCGGGGTAACATGTGAGGCCGTCGATCTCCTGATATCGGGGATTAACCGGGTATATCTTACCCGCAAAACCGTCTCGCCGCATAAAATGAATCGGCCGGCCATTGAGTTTATTGGCATCCGGTGATGCGCCAATGACGGCAACGGATTTCGGATTGAGCATGGATTTTATTGCATTTACCATATTTTCTTTCCGCTACCCTCGTTCTTCATTGAATATATTTTGCTATGCGAAATACTGTTTTGATATTTGACGTTTATGTATCGCTGTGCCAAGATCATTTGTCAAGTGACGGTGGGCAATCCCGACTACAAACGGAGAATTTAGCGCTTTGGGCATTCGCAAAAACATAGAGCTGGTGAATACCGGCAAGGCCTATGAGAGTCGCCAATACGTGCGGTCCTTGGCGCGCGGATTAGAGGTTCTCAAGGTTTTCGATGCCGACGACCGTGGCCTGAGCAACGCCGAAATTGCCAAACGCACGGGTTTTCCAAGGCCTACAGTGTCACGCCTGACATTCACCTTGCTGGCGCTGGGTTATCTACACCTGGACGATGTCACCGGGCGCTACTCCTTACATCCCCATATTTTGTCGCTGGGCTATCCGGTGTTGCGGCAACTCTCCATCCGTGAGGTAGCTCGGCCGATGATGCAGCAACTGGCTGATAACTGCAGGGGTGCGGTGAGCTTAGGCGTGCGCGACGCGTTGACGATGATCGTCATTGAGCGTGCCAGGCACGGCAGCCTGACGACCGTACCCCTGGACATCGGCGTTGATCGGGACTTAGCCAAGACGGCACTTGGCCGGGCTTACCTGGCCGCCCTGTCGCCAAGCCGCCACGAGGCGCTGTTAACGGAAATCGGACACGTCGCACCGGAGATGATCCCTGATATTGAAGCCGGTATCGCCAGCGCCGTCGCGCACTATCGGCAAAATGGTTATACCGTTTCAGCCGGCGACTGGATGACAGATTATCACGCTGTCGGTGTGCCGTTGGTGCTCAATAACGGCACCATTCTAGCGTTCAACTGCGGCGGGTTGGCGTCGCAGATTAGCCATGAACAATTACCCAACCTGGGTCGCCAACTGGCCGACATGGTCAATGACTTGGCGCGCACCCAAGATGTTGCCCGATAAATTTCAAACGCCACGGAGAGACCGGCAATGAACCCTATTGAGTTAGCACGAACTGATTTTGACTCCTACCTGGATGGCATCGATGAGTTGACTGAAACCGTCTTGCGCCCCAATGAGCACCGCCTGACACAAGAGGACGGGGTGCCTGAGGATTTGACTGATCAGCTGCGCCACCACGGCCTGTTCGCCATGACCTTACCGGTTGAATATGGCGGGCTTGGTCTGAATACAGAACAACAGGTGCGGCTGCAAATGGCCATCACTCGGGCGTCCTGCGTCTACCGAGCACGGTTTTCGACCACCGTTGGCCTGGTCTGTCAGGGTATATTGCAGCACGGCACAGAAGATCAGAAGGATGCTTATCTTTCACGCATGGCGTCCGGTGAATTCACCGGCGCCTTCGCACTGACGGAGGAATCCGCCGGCTCTGATGCTGCCGGTGTCGCCACCATGGCGCAACTGGATGGCAACGCCTATGTGCTCAACGGCACCAAACGATATATCACCAACGCCAATATTGCTGATCTGTTCATCGTTATGGCGCGCACCAGCAATGATGATAAAAGCGCGTCTGGAATGTCGGCTTTCTTGGTTGAAAAAGACACGCCGGGCATGGAAATCTTACCTATTGACCAAAAAATGGGCCAGGATGGCGCGCCAACGGCGGAAATGATATTCAGCAATTGTCGTGTACCGGTTTCAGCCCTGGTCGGCGCCAAAGAAGGCATCGGCTTCAAGGTCGCCATGGCGGGCATCAATACTGCGCGGCTGCATGTCGCCTGTACATCGGTTGGCCAAGCCGAGCGATTGACGGAGGAAGCTCTCAACTACGCCGTCAAACGCGAGCAGTTCGGCCAATCAATCGCCGAGTTCCAATCGGTGCAAAATATGCTTGCCGACTGCCGGGCTGAGGCGCTCGCGGCAAAATGCATGATCCTTGAAACGGCACGTAGAATATCCGGCCCGCCTGATAAAAACCTGCGTGCCGACATTTCATGTTGCAAGTACTTCGCCACCGAGATGGTCAGCCGCGTCGCCGACCGTGCCGTGCAAATATTGGGCGGTGCCGGCTATCTATCCAATCACTGTGTCGAACGGCTGTACCGCGATGTTCGGTTACTCAGACTGTTCGAAGGCACATCGCAAATCCATCAAGGCATCATCGCGCGTCACATGATCGAGGAAGAAGCGATAACCGCCTGACGAGAGACGATCAACATAGGGGGAATATGATGGCTGTTGTAGAGCGACACCACGAAGACGGCATCACCACACTGCGTTTGAATCGGCCTGAAAAGCGAAACGCCATCAACTGGGAGATGACCCGCGCTATTGGGGCCGAACTTAGCGCTGCGGCGGCAGACGAGGCATGCCGTTGCGTGGTCATTACCGGTAACGATGGGCATTTTGCCGCCGGACGAGATTTGGGCGAGGCTTCGGCGAATGATCCGCTGGACACCATCCTCACCAATGACAATTCATGGGCGGAAATTTTCCAGATTTTGCTGCGTATGACAAAACCATCCGTCGCCGTGGTCGAGGGCTACGCTGTCGCTGGCGGGTTCACACTCGCCATGGGGTGTGATTTTGTGCTGGCCGAGCGTGGCGCCAAATTTGGCGCTTTAGAGATGCGCGGTGGTTTTCCGGCAGCCGTTAACACTGCGGTTCTTTCAAATTTACTTGGGCCCCGCCAATCGCTTGAGCTGTTGTTATCGGCGGAACTTTTCGATGCCGAGCACTTGCATCGCATTGGTTTGATCAACCATTTGGCAGACGGCGCCGAAGCCCTGAGCGCACTTGCCGCCGATACGGTTGCCCGCTTGGTGGCACTAGACCCTATTGCCGTGGCACTGACCAAAGAAAGCCATCGCGCCATGGCCGCCATGACATTGACCGACTCGCTCGTGGTCGGCAAACAGCTGAATGCACTGCTGATGTGCTCGGGCAAGGTCGATGAAGCCGCAAAGATCTATGCTGCAACCAAAAATAATGGTTAACATCGATTCGCTTGTTTTCCGCTAGTTACCCGGGAAACATCTGAACTTAAAATAGAAAACTTAGTGATATCAATGAGATATATCAATTTACATTGAGTAAGCTTGCACCGTTAACTTTTGCATCATATGGTTAACGAATACGTCTTAGCCGCGTCGGAGGGATAGATGCGCGTTCTCTTAGTTGAAGATGATCCAACCACCCAGCAAAGCATCAAGATGATGCTGGAATCGAACGGTATGGTGGTTGATGCCACCGACTTGGGCGAAGACGGCTTGGAAATTGGTAAACTTTACGATTACGACATTATCGTTCTCGATTTGATGCTACCCGATATGGACGGCATGGATGTTTTACGTGGCTTGCGTGCCGCTAAAGTGGCTACGCCCGTGCTTATTCTTTCCGGCCTGACAGAATCAGAAAACAAGATCAAAGGATTGGGCGGTGGTGCGGATGATTATCTGACCAAGCCTTTTAACAAAGATGAATTGATCGCTCGCATTCAAGCCATCGTCCGGCGCTCACAAGGACATTCGCAATCTGTCATCGAGACCGGAAAAATGCTGGTAAACCTGGATGCGCAAACGGTTGAAGTCGAAGGGCAATCCGTGCACTTGACGGGCAAGGAATATGGCATCCTTGAATTGTTATCGTTGCGCAAGGGCACAACATTGACCAAGGAAATGTTCTTGAATCACCTTTATGGCGGCATGGACGAGCCGGAACTCAAAATCATTGATGTGTTTATCTGTAAATTGCGCAAAAAATTGTCAACCGCTACAGGCGGTGACAATTACATAGAAACGGTTTGGGGACGTGGTTATGTACTGCGCGACCCAGAGGAAACACCTGCAGCCGCGCAAGCCTAAAGAAACTCAACCTGTTTTTTTGTAAATGCCGCGCAGCCCGGGCACGGGCGCAAACCGATCAGTGATGCCAAGTACGGTCTCGGCGCCGCCAAGGAACAAAAATCCATCATTTGGCATCAGCGCCGCCATGTTTTCCAACACCATTTTTTTGGTCGGCTGGTCGAAATAGATCAGCACGTTGCGACAGAATACCACATCGAACTTGCCCAGCGATGACAAGTCATGCAGCAAATTGTAGACCTTAAACTGGACCATGCTCTGCAGATCCGTTTTGATCTGCCACTGATCTCCGGCCTTGTCGAAATACTTGACCAGCAACTGAATGGGCATGCCTCGTTGCACTTCGAACTGCGAGTAAAGACCGTTCTTGGCTTTATTGATTATCTCACTGGAAAGATCGGTGCCGACGATATCATAGGACCAGCCGGAAAACTTCATTGCCTGCTCGCGAAGAATCATACCAATAGAATAGGGCTCTTGCCCACTGGATGCTGCGGCTGACCAGACGCGGAAGCTTTTGCCCTCGGCACGCGTTTCCAAGATATGCGGGATCACCGTATCACGGAATAGGTCAAATGGTTTCTGGTCACGGAAAAAGAAAGATTCGTTGGTTGTCATAGCTTCGGTGACACTCGAGGCTAATACGGCATCATTGCCAGATTTGACCTTGTCGATCAATTCTTCGAGGTCTTTAAAGCCCTGTTTTCGTGCTACTGGCGTTAGGCGACTTTCAAGTAGATATGACTTGTCATCACCGAGCGTAAGTCCGGAGCGTTCTTTCAAAAAGCCACGCATAAATTCGAATTGATCCGGTCTCATGGCATCCCCTTAGCAACGAAATCGTTGATATAGCCAGCCATTTGATTCAATGGCAAAAGCGCCGTACACAATCCGGACGTCGCGGCAGCCCCAGGCATACCCCAAACGACGCTCGAAGCTTCATCTTGAGCGATTACTGTTCCACCTGCATTTACGATATCCTCACCGCCCTTGCAACCATCACTGCCCATGCCCGTGAGGACGACAGCAAGAGCTCGTGCCCCAAAAGCCTTGGCCACGCTACGAAACATGGGATCGACAGCGGGTCTGCAAAAATTCTCAGGTGGGTTTTGATTCAAGCGAATGACCTTCGATGAACCTTTCGCATCAATAGTCATATGGTAGTCGCCTGGCGCCACATAAATTTTACTTGGCGCCAACGGCTCTCCCTCACGTGCTTCAGCGCATTGCCGTCCCGATGCCTGTTGAATGTGCTGCGCTAAAATTTTCGTGAAAGTCGGTGGCATATGCTGCGTCAAAACAATCGGCAGGCGCATATCTGCTCGCAGGTTCTTCAACACTTCAAACAGAGCTTGCGGTCCACCTGTTGATGAACCGATGGCAACGACCTGAGGTTTTTGGGTGATATTCTGTGCTTTTCGCAAAACCACTGCGCGAGTGTATAGCGATTTTCTCGCTTCAACTGCCCCCGTTTTCTGCCTCACACTGGCAGGCCCCGCTACACGACCGGCAACAGCCCTGATCTTATCAAGGAGTTCTTGTTTGAAATTACTGGCGCCACTGATTTCGCGTGTCGAGGTTGGCTTCGGCACGTAATCCACAGCCCCCAATTTCATCGCCTGCATACTAACTTCGGCATTTTCCATAGTCAGCGTCGAGGCCATGACAATCTTTACGTCTTTCTTCACTTGGATCAACTTCGGCAGCGCAGTGAGTCCGTCCATCACCGGCATTTCGATATCAAGCAAGATCACTTCTATTGAGGGATCTTTAGTAAGCGCCTCAATCGCGCGCTGACCATCTTGTGCTGAGGCAACGACTTCCATATCGGACTCAGGCGTAATCATGCGGTTGATTAGGCCACGGATGACCGCCGAATCATCAACCAACATAACTCTTATAGGGCCGCTCGCAGAACGTCCCTGGGACTGGCCAGGATTTCTAAAGCTTGATAACAAACCGATGTCTCCCAACAGGCAATATTATAGAAGCCCGACTTGTGCGAATTTTGCTTGAATAATTTCGCTGTCAAAGGGCTTCATAATATACTCATTCGCCCCTGCTTCAATCGCCTGCTGGATATGCTCAATATCATTTTCAGTAGTGCAGAAAACAACTATTGGCGCGTCGCCTCCAGGAAGATTTCGCAATTCCCTGAGGAATTGCAGCCCGTCCATAACTGGCATGTTCCAATCAAGGAGCACAGCATCGGGTAAATGTTGCTTACACGAATCCAAGGCTTCCTGACCATCTGCGGCCTCGCCTGTCTCGAATTCAAGTTCCTGAAGGATTTTCTTGGCCACCATCCTGATGACCTTCGAATCATCTACAATTAAACAGGATTTCATAATATTTCGTGACCCACTTCCACTTTGTTATTCAGCATTAGCCTGAGATTTCATTTTGATTATGCCGCTCGATCTTCATAGAAGCAATCATCAGATCAATGCCACGCGCTCATAATTGAGCATGTTTTTTTAATGCAAAACTCAACCAATATTTTCCCCGATCGCCATAGCAACAGTTTGCGCTAAACTCGAAACCAGTGCTTCACGGTCAAACTTGGCCACGTAGTCGTTAAATCCTACATCCCGGCCTTTCTGGAAATCATCCTCTGAAGCATGGCCGGAAAGCGCCACCAACGGCACATTTTTCCATCTGGCATCACCGCGCACTTCCTTGGCAAAACTGAACCCATCCATACCCGGCATCTCGATATCGCTGATGATTACATCGAATGAATATCCATTTTCCCGCATTTCCAGTGCACGGTCGGCCGAATCAACTGTCGTAACCTCCCACCCGGCGACCGATAGCAACGGGGTTAACAAATTCCTGAAGAATGGGCTGTCATCAACCAATAACACACGCCGGCTCCGATTGCCGCTCTGATCAGCCTGATCCATGGAGCCGAACCAATCAGCAAACGCCTGTGTCAAGAAATGCCCTGCATCAATGATGTCAGTAGCCTTGCCATCGATCACGCCACTGCCAATCAGGCCTGGAATATCGGCCTTGAGTTCAATTTTTAGATTATCTTCGACGATATCGACAATCTCATCGACCACCAGGCCCATTGAGCGATCATTATCAGTAAACACCAGGATTGGCTGACGCCCTTCTGTTTGCCATTGATGCATACCATCAAAGGGAATAAGCGGCATCAGCTGGCCACGGTATTGGATCATCATCTCGCCATGAGAAGATTCTACTTCAGACATATCGACGTCCTCAAGTCGTGCAATTAACGCCAGTGGCACGGCTTTCAGTTCGTTGCCACCAGCCCTAAACACCAGCATTGAAATACGTTCGTCGTTTGCCGACGCAGCTGCATCAGCAGCAGCTGACTCGACCTCAGCATCCATATCGCCAACGTTGTTAGCAATGCCATTTGGATCAAGAATCATGATGACACTGCCATCCCCTAAGATCGTGTTGCCGGAATAGAATGGGATGTCCCGAAGGATTGGCGCGACCGGCTTGACAACAATTTCTTCAGTATCAAAAACTCGATCAACAATAATCCCGAAGGTATTGGCACCGACTTGAGTAACAACAATGAACACTTCATCGCCGGCCTCCATATCATCCAACACACTCGGAGGCATCCCGCTTTCTGAGGAGACCTCTTCACTCGTAGCGTCTGCATTCGGCACATCATTTGGACGAAGCTTCAACAAATCACGCAACGATACCAACGGCAGCAACCGGTTGCGCAATCGTAGCACTGGTGAATTGTTAATCATCTCAACAGTAAGTTCGGAATTATTCGATGTGCGCACAAGTTCAAGCACGCTGATTTGCGGAATGGCGAAGCGTTCATCTTCACAGGCAACGATCAGCGCCGAAACAATCGCCAAGGTCAGTGGAATTTTGATCAGGAACGTCGTCCCCTTGCCTTCGATTGATTTCAATTCAATGGTGCCACCAATTTTCTCAATATTGGTTCGCACCACATCCATACCCACACCACGACCAGAAACACTGGTAACCTTTTCTGCGGTCGAGAAACCAGCGGCAAAAATATACTGCTGAATCTGCTGATCGCTTAGCGATTCAAGCTCGGCATCAGTTAACACGCCGTTTTCCAGACACTTATCCTTGATCCGGTCCATATTCAGGCCTTTACCATCATCACTGATGTCAATGATGATATGTCCGCCTTCATGAAAAGCGTTTAGCGTAATCGAGCCTTTTTCAGGTTTACCCACCTCAACTCGTTCCGCCGGGGTTTCCAAGCCGTGATCGGCGGAGTTTCGGACCATATGAGTCAGCGGATCTTTGATCAGCTCCAAAACCTGACGATCAAGTTCGGTATCTGCGCCAAGCATGACCAGATCTATTTGCTTGCCTGATTCAACCGACAGGTCGCGGACAATACGTGGCAGCTTGGCCCAAGCGTTGCCAATCGGCTGCATGCGCGTTTTCATGACACCTTCTTGAAGATCCGACGTTATATGACTTAAGCGCTGAAGCGGCACAGTGAATTCGTTGTCACCCATGCCCCGCACCATTTGCAAAAGCTGGTTGCGGGTAAGCACAAGTTCGCTGACCAAGGTCATCAAGTCTTCGAGTACATCGACATGGACACGTATTGATGATTGAGCAACCGATGGCTCCTTAGCCTTACCGTCGGCAGCTGCAGGAGGTGCGGCTTTCTGCTTGGGCGCTGCCGGCACCTTAGCTTCAGCGGCTGGGGCTGGAGCAGGTTCAGGTGCTGGTTCTGGTGCTGGTTCTGGCGCCGCAGCTTTTTCCATGGCTTGCTCAGCTTCCATTTCAACAGCCATCTGCGCATCACTAGCCGCTTGCACGCCATCGGCTTGCGCAGCTTCTACTTCGGCTAGCAACTCTGCTGCCACAGGTGCGCCAAAATCGTTCTGTGATGGTGCATCATCACCAGGCGCTGCGGCACGCTCCGCCTCTTCAACCTCAGCCAAAAGCTCAGCCGCTACAGGTGCGCCAAAATCATTCTCCGAAGGTGCATCACTGGCCGGAGCGCCACGTTCAGCTTCTTCAACCTCAGCCAGAAGTTCTGCTGCGACGGGTGCGCCAAAGGGATTGGTTGGCACATCATCATCAGCAGCCGGAGCCGGGGCCTCTTTGGGTGCTGGTGCAGGTGCTGCTGCTGGCGAACCGCCATCAGCCATGGCATTCAATTCAGCAATCAGTTCCGGATCTTCTCCCGCCGGCTCTTCACCGGTCTCCTCCAAGTCATTCAAAAGCTCACGGATACGATCAATACATTTAAGAATTATCGTCACGGCCTCCGGTGTCACCGGTAGCACACCATCACGAAACTTACCGAGAATGTTTTCACCGGCGTGGGCGACCGATTCAAGCCGCGGCAATCCTAAGAACCCGCAGGTTCCCTTGATTGTATGGACAAGTCGGAAAATATTTCCGAGGATTTTTTCATCCTGCGGGTTTTGCTCGAATATAACTAATTCACTATCAATGACTTCGAGGCTTTCCGTCGTCTCTGTCAGAAATTCACTCAGTAGGTCGTCCATACCACCTTCTCCCGAGGTTCGCGCGGCAATTGTTCCCGCTCATTTTCCGTCTATGCATCAATCACACGTGAGTTTTGTCGATTTAGGATCGATACGCATCATTAGCAATATATTATAACTAAGGCTATAGTTTTCACCAACAATAATTAATCTGCTCAATCTTTTTTGGCTCTTCGACGTTGGAAGTGGAATTCAAGAAGTCATGTAGGGCGTAATCAGCTATCCTCTGTCATCATTTGCGACATCGGAGGGACAGGCAATGGATGCTCAGGATGTATTGGCTCTTGGCCTCGGGGTTACGCCACCATGGCGGCTGGTGGAACAGCGTCTCGATACGAACAAACAGCCCCATGTCCTGTATATTATGCTGGAGGCGGAGCGTGGTACGGAGTTTCCGTGCCCGGATTGCGGAAAGTTTTGTAAGGCGCATGATTTCAAAGAGTTCACCTGGCGGCATCTGAACTTCTTCCAGCACCATTGCCTGATCACGGCCCGTGTGCCGCGCACGGACTGCCCCGAGCATGGTGTAAAGCGGGCCAATGTTTCGTGGGCTCGCGAGGGCAGTGGCTTTACCCTACTGTTCGAACAGGCGGCGATGATACTGGTCCGGGAGATGCCGGTGCTCGCAGCCGCTCGGTTTATGAACGTCACCGACAAGCGGCTGTGGCGGGTCGTTGATCACTACGTTAGCAAGGCTGTAAAACGCCTTGAGCTTTCCGGCTTGAAGGCGATTGCCTTCGATGAAACTGCCTCGAAGCGGGGCCACAACTACGTCACCGTGTTCATCGATGCGGATCGCAAGAACAATCCAGTAATCTTCGCCACGCCGGGCAAGGGCAAGAATACAGTCAAGGAATTCAAGGCATTTCTGAAGTTGCGCGGTGGCAAGCCGGGCCGCATCAAGGAGGTCGTCTGCGACATGTCACCTGCATTCCTCGCCGCACTGGCTAAGGAATTTCCCGCCGCCGCTGTCACCGTAGACTGGTTCCATGTAGTGCAGTTGTTCACCAGGGCGGTGGACGACGTGCGCAAGGCAGAATACAAGCTGGTGAAAATGCCCGCCGCCACGCGCTGGGCGGTTTTAAAGGCTGGAGATGGCAAGTTGACAGACAAACAGGCGATGGCCTTGGCCGAACTGGAGGCTGGTGATTTCCTGACCGCCACGGCTTGGCGCATCAAAGAAAAACTCCGTTGGGTGCGCCGGGCAAAAACCCCACATGCGGCCCGCTGGCGGCTATCGCACTTCCTGCGTCATGCTACCAAACAAATCGGAGACGGTCCGCTGTTCGAGGCCGTCCGCAAGGCTCTTGGGACGGTTGAGAAACACCAGAAACGTATTCTCGAACGTTGGACATCAACCCACAGCAACGCTCGTATGGAAGCAATGAACGGACTGTTCCAGGCCGCCAGGGCACGAGCCAGAGGCTATCGCAACACAGAGACCTTCATCATCATGATCTACTTGATCGCAGCTCCGCTCGGAGATATATTCAAATCCACTTGAAACGTCGAAGAACCTCTTTTTTTTCACCCCTTTATATTAATTTGCATTGTGAATGGCTGATAGAGAAGGCTTTCCTAGACTATTGGCGAGGGTGCGAATCGCAGAGATACGGAGAATCAGAAGATGTGTGCATCGATTTCAAAAAATCTTAAAACCGCCATCCCGGTCATTTACGGAACTTAGGTTTAAGGCATCAAGACCGCAAATTGAACTTCATTGTCTGCTGATTCTGCTTCTAGGAATGCCCCCTGGGTTTGTGCGATGCATTGCGCCCAGTACGCATGAACGTTACGTGCACTCAGGGTATCCGGTGGGCAATTCGGATTGAGCCCAGCAGCAAGATCATCGGACAAGCGTGCACCATTGCCGGCAGCACGAACCGCAACACCCAGACCTTGCTCCGAACCATCGTCAAGACGCACCACATGAACCTCAACATCACCGCCCCGCGCCAAACATTCTTCTGCCAGCAAGGTCATCAGCATCAGCATCTTGATTGATGGCGTCGTTAAGGCTCCGTTCTCACCTGCAATTGTCATTTCTGGTGTCCAATGCAGGCTGGGTTTGGCATCCACATACCATCCCTCAACCAGTTCTCTCGCCTCAGTCAATGACAATGGCCCTTGGCGTCCACCGCCAAAACCCAAAGCCCCACGGAAAAAGTTCAGCCGCCGTGTCATTCTATCGGCACTCATATGAACCAAATCCATAGCTTCGCTATCATTATTCCCTTCGGTTATGAACTCTAGCCCCGTATTGACAGCGCTTACCGCTCCCACCAGATCATGGCACAAGCGAGAGCACAAAAGTTGCGTCACACGCACATCGATTTCCACGTCAGATTACCTTCGCCCTAGCAGATCACCCAAATTGAACATTACGAACATTCCCATTTCCTTTCCAAGCGGACAAGACAATGTAGGGAACAGCCCACTTCTCAACTGCCTACTCTATATAAACATGCCCCTCTGCACATAACAGGTATTGGCTGATGGCTGACTCCTGGTATACATAATCCCAAAGTACGCTTAGAACGCCATTTATGGGAGGCTAGCGCATGTCCGTCGCCGCTAAATCAGATGCGCCATCACAAGGACCAAGGCGCGGCAATCGCTCGCCATTTCTACCAAAAGGGCGCCAAGTTGACCCTGAGGCTCTGGAAGAAATTCGCCTGTTGCTCGGTGACCGCCCCCGAAACCGCGACTTATTGATTGAGCATTTACACCTCATCCAAGACAATTTCAATCAGGTGTCCGCTGCCCATTTGGCAGCGTTGGCGGAAGAAATGAGCCTCGCCATGACCGAGGTTTACGAAGTGGCGACTTTTTATCACCACTTTGACGTGGTCAAGGAAGATGACACAGCACCAGCCGCGCTGACCGTCCGGGTCTGCGATGGTATCGCCTGTGAAATGAAGGGTGCGGATGATTTACTCATGGCCTTGGGCAAGCGCTACGGAAGTGGCGATGTACGTGTCGTGCATGCCCCTTGCGTCGGTGCATGCGACCGTGCCCCTGTGGCGGTTGTCGGCCAACGCCAGGTGTTTGAGGCCGATGACGCGGCAGTCAGCAATGCCGTCGACGGCGGCCAAATTCAACCGGATCGACCGGACTACAAGACCTTCGATGCCTATGTCGCCGATGGCGGATACGGTGTTTGGAAAACCTGCCTCGACGGCAGCCAAGCGCGCGAAACGGTGATTGCCACCGTAGACGGCTCAGGCCTACGCGGCCTCGGTGGCGCCGGATTTCCGACAGGCCGCAAGTGGGGCTTTCTCAAGGATGCGCCCAAACCACGGCTGGTGGCCATCAATGCAGATGAGGGCGAACCCGGCACCTTCAAGGACCGTTATTGCTTCGAGACCGATCCGCACCGCGTGCTGGAAGGCTCATTAATTGCCGCGTGGGCAGTTGAGGCGGAAGCTGTTTATATCTATCTGCGTGATGAGTACCCGCAAATTCATGAGCTGTTGCTGACAGAGATCGCCCGGCTTGAGCAAGAAAACCTGACCGGTGGCATTGAATTACATCTACGGCGCGGCGCCGGCGCTTATATCTGTGGCGAGGAATCGGCGATGCTGGAAAGTATTGAAGGCAAGCGCGGACTGCCGCGTAACCGCCCTCCGTTTCCAGCACAAGCAGGCTTGTTTGGCCACCCGACACTGATCAACAACGTCGAAACCATGTACTGGATTGCGGACATCGTCGAAAACGGCGCCGAATGGTATGGAGATCAAGGCCGGCCACATTTCTATTCGGTGTCGGGCAGGGTTAAGGAACCGGGCGTTAAATTGGCGCCTGCCGGTGTCACGGTGCGGCAATTAATTTTTGAGCATTGTGGCGGCATGGAAGACGGTCATACGTTTAATGCCTATCTACCCGGCGGTGCTTCGGGCGGTTTACTGCCAGCGGACAAAGGTGATGCGCCGCTTGATTTCGGCAGCTTAGATGAATTTGGCTGCTTTATCGGATCATCAGCGGTGGTGGTGTTTTCCAACACCGACAGCGTCCGCGACATTTGTAAAAACCTCCTTCATTTCTTCGAATACGAAAGCTGTGGTCAATGCACGCCTTGTCGCGTCGGCTGTGAAAAAATGCTAAAATTGATAGACGCACCAAGCTGGGACGGAGATCTGATCCGCGAGCTTAGCGATACCATGCGCGATGCATCAATTTGCGGATTGGGCCAAGCGGCGCCCAACCCTGTGCTGAGTGCGCTTCGCTTCTTCCCAGCGGATGTTTCGGGAGATGTAAAATGAGTGACACATTTAAATTCATTTTGGACGGCCAGGAAGTCGATGCAAATCCAGGCGATACCATCTGGGAAATCGCCCGCAAGAACCGCATCGGTATTCCGCATCTCTGCCATCGCCCCAAACCCGGCTACCGACCGGATGCCAACTGTCGTGCCTGCATGGTGGAAATCGACGGCGAGCGGGTACTGGCGCCATCGTGTCGACGTGAACCAACACCCGGCATGAAAGTTACCACCAATTCCGAGCGCGCCGACAAGGCTCGGAAAATGGTCATTGAGCTATTGCTTGCCGATCAGCCTTCCAAGGCCGACGCACATGATCCGGGCTCATTGTTATGGAAATGGGCGGGCAAGATGGATCTCGCGGCCAGCCGCTTCCCGGCCCGAGACTCTGTACCTGGCACCGATTCCAGCCATCCGGCCATGGCCGTCAATTTGGATGCCTGCATCCATTGCAATCTCTGTGTACGCGCTTGCCGTGAAGTCCAGGTCAACGATGTGATCGGCATGGCACACCGCGGTGCGCAATCACAAATCGTTTTCGACATGAACGACCCCATGGGTGAGAGCACTTGTGTCGCCTGTGGTGAATGTGTCCAAGCTTGCCCCACCGGCGCCTTGATGCCGGCCACTGAACTCGACGCCAATCAGGTCTATGCCGGCGGTGCTGATAGCAAAGTCGATAGCCTGTGTCCTTATTGCGGTGTCGGCTGCCAAGTGACTTTCCACGTCAAGGATGATGCTATCGTCCGGGTCGAGGGTCGCGACGGCCCAGCCAATGAAAACCGGCTCTGTGTCAAAGGCCGTTTCGGATTTGATTACGCCCGCCATGCGCATCGCCTAACAACGCCATTGATCCGCAAGGATGGCGTCGGCAAGGACGGTCACGACAGCCTTGATCCGGCCAATCCTATGACACACTTTCGTGAAGCCACTTGGGAAGAAGCGCTTGATCTCGCCGCCGGCGGCCTGAAGACCATCCGCGACCGCGATGGCAGCCAAGCACTGGCCGGCTTCGGCTCGGCCAAGGGCTCTAATGAGGAAGCCTTCCTGGTGCAGAAACTGGTGCGCCAGGGGTTCGGCACCAACAACGTCGATCACTGCACCCGTCTATGCCACGCATCAAGCGTTGCCGCGTTGATGGAAGGCATCAACTCCGGCGCTGTTACTGCGCCGTTCACTGCCGCCCGTGACGCTGATTGCATTATCACAATTGGTTGCCGACCGACAGACAATCACCCGGTTGCCGCCACCTATATAAAACAAGCTGCGAAACGTGGTGCAGAGTTGATCGTCATTGACCCCAGAAAGCAGGGTTTGACCCGTCATGCCACGCACATGCTGCAATTCAAACCAGGGACCGACGTGGCGCTTCTCAACGCCATGATCCACACGATTATCGAAGAAGACCTGATTGATACCCAATACGTTCAGGCGATGACTGAAGGCTTTGATGAGATCAAAGCCAACGCCAAAAAATTCCCGCCGGAAAAAATGGCAGAAGTTTGTGGTGTTGATGCCGAAACCATCCGCACCGTGGCGCGCAAATACGCCACAGCGGACCGCTCCTTGATCTTCTGGGGCATGGGCATCTCTCAGCATGTTCATGGCACAGACAACGCACGCTGCTTGATCTCTCTTGCCATGATCACTGGCCAAGTTGGGCGGCCTGGTAGCGGGCTGCATCCCTTGCGCGGACAAAACAATGTGCAAGGCGCCTCTGATGCTGGTCTGATTCCGATGGTCTATCCCGACTATAAATCGGTCGCGGCTGAAGACATCAATGCCATGTATGAAAAGGAATGGGGTCGTTCACTCAATACCCAACCTGGCCTGACCGTGGTTGAGATCATGGATGCCGTGCATGCCGACGAGATCAAGGGCATTTATATTATGGGTGAAAACCCGGCGATGTCCGACCCGGACGTGCAACACGCGCGAGATGGCTTAGCCAAGCTTGAGCATCTGGTGGTGCAGGACATCTTCATGACTGAAACCGCCTTCCATGCCGACGTCATTCTGCCGGCCTCGGCGTTTCCCGAGAAATGGGGCACCTTTACCAACACCAATCGCCAAGTGCAATTGGGACGTCCGGCTATCAACCCACCTGGTGATGCCCGTCAGGACTGGTGGATCATCCAGGAAATAGCCAATCGCATTGGATTGGATTGGAGCTACGACCACGCCAAGGATATTTTCAATGAAATGAAACGTACCATGCACTCCTTCGACAACATCACTTGGGAGCGCTTGGAAAACGAAAACGTTGTCACTTATCCCTGCCCGGCTGAAGACCATCCCGGCAACGCCATCATATTCGGTGACGGCTATCCAACTGCATCCGGCCGCGCCAAGCTGGTACCGACTGACCTATTGCCGCCCGACGAATTGCCGGATGATGACTATCCGCTGGTACTGACTACTGGCCGAATGCTGGAACATTGGCACACGGGCGCCATGACCCGACGCGCCAGCACGCTTAGCCAACTTGAACCAGAGGCCATCGTCAGCATGCATCCACGCCAAATGGCCGCTTTCGACTTAATCGCTGGTGACGGCGTGCAGGTATCAACGCGTCGTGGCACCATTGAAACGCGTGTGCGCGCTGACAAAGATGTGCCGGAAGGCATGATCTTTATCCCGTTCTGTTTCAATGAAGCTGCTGCCAATATCCTGACCAATCCGCAGCTTGATCCGATCGGAAAAATTCCCGAGTTCAAGTTCTGTGCGGTCAAGGTGGAAAAAATTGGAGAGCAAGCATCGGCAGCTGAGTAATAATCGGCTTGTGATTATCTGCGTCTATAAAATTGTGATCAATCGACGTCGTCTTTGAGCTCTTCCAAAACGAAGTTGACGTGCGGCGCCTCATCTCGAAAATCCTCGCCGCTTTCGAGCATACTGTCGTCGTCTTCATAATACTTCCAGACGATTTCCACATCGTTGCCGGCAACCGCCAAGTCTTCGAGAAAATCCACCAGCGTGGAAAAGAAGTGCGCCGAGCCGCTGTTATAATAAGTCAGCGCAAAGGTGAATTTGATCTGCTTGTCGGTGCAACCTTCAAAATGCTCGAAAAAACCGTCAAATACCTCTTCGAAATGCCGACGACCATTTTCGGGGTAAGCTTCACCCGTAACTGTAAAAACATTATTGTCGTAATCGAGAGTTGTTTCAGGAATTCGAACAACTTTCGAATCACCAAAACCGTCCAACAAATCGTTCATAACTTCCTTCCCCCTAAACTGCACCATCAGAGCGCATTTCGAACGCTAAGTTTCATGGAGTGATCAAGCGGATTATACCAAGCCATATTAATAATGACCCATAGAGACGGCTTGCCAAGCCTTTTAGCTAGACGTGTGCGTCGCGCGGCGATACAGGGCGTCGCCTGCGGCTTCACCCCTACCCGACATGCTGCATAAGTGATCTCTATGAGTCATGAATAAAGCAATTTGGTATTCACTGATGAATTTAGTGATATTATTTTAATCGTTATTTAGAGAACCCATAGCACGATTATATAAATTGCTGTGAATCACCATGATCTAATAGCAATGATTTTACAGGAAAAATTTACAATCGAGTTGCTGACGTTGAAAATTTATCACTCACCGACATATTGGATTTGTCCATAATCACGCCAGCCGCCAGGGCGATCAAAACGGCTGCGATGCTTCCCATCCAGACCGATTTCCAACGTTCACCCATAATGTGTCTCCATCTTTTCCATTTACTGAGCCCAGTTCATTCCGCCGGTTGTGTTGAGGCATCCGAGGCGGATTTCTGCTCCATTTCTTCGACCCAAAGATTGTGATGCTCCTTGGCCCAATTGACATCCACCTGCCCTGAGCCAACGGCATCGAAAGCGCCTTCCATGCCAAGGGAGCCAATGTAGATATGACCGACAATGACGGCTATCATCGCCAATCCCAGCAAACCATGCCACATCAGCGCGTACTGCGTTTCTTGTAGCGGCGACAGTTCAGTCGGGAAACTGAACCCAAATACATTGATCACTTTGAACGTCGATGCGAACAACTGGATTTCAAACGGGAACAACAAGCTAAGCCCAGAAAGCGCTGAGGAGCCACCACCGATAACCACAAACCAGAAGATCAACTTTTGACCGGCGTTAAACCGTCGCGATGGCGGGTGCACATTTTTCGAAAACAAACCACCAGCCGCCAGCAACCATTCCAGGTCACCCTTGTTACCAATATTGTCCTTCACCCAAACCACGAACATCAAGCCGATCCCCAACATGAAGGCCCAGGCAATTGATGTGTGTGCCAGTTTGCTCCACATTGACAGCGTCGCAAAAGCCGATTTGCCAATCAGCGACGGCAACAGAAATTTACCATAGAGCGTGTTAAGGCCGCTCAGCGCCAATACGATAAAGCTCGATGCGGTCAACCAATGGATAAACCGTTCAAATGCATTGAAGCGTTCAACGGTTACGCCGCTGGCGCCAGCGTCAATCCGGATGCGTCCACGCAGCATGAAAAACAAAACTAGGATGACAAGCATGGCGAGCAATGACCAGCCGCCGAACTGCGACATCGGCCCATTGCGAAAAGCCCGAAGCTCGTCGCCGCCCGACTGCACCAAACATGCCGCCTGCTTGTCCGGTATGCTTACCGTCCCGCAGTCGCCAGCACGAACGCCGCGCCAAAACTGTGCGTCACTGACGTTGCCCGACCAATTGCCGGGCACATTACCGGAGCTTTGTGCAGCAGTCTTAGATACGCCTAGCGCCGGCCCGTCCACTGATGAAACATTAACGGCAAACACCAAGAGTACCGCTAAAATCAATTGCGCTGCGATCCCGCGAAACTTAAATCCGATCATATGTTCGGTTCCTTTTTCCGGACAATTCCCCATCCGACGGCGCACCCGTCCGCCGATCCGGATCACGACCCTTTCTGATTGCGTCCTCGATGATTGAGCTTGCCATAGTCAATCGCCGAGGCGCCTGGTTTGCGCACATCACGTCTGGACTTTACCCCACCGCCACCGCCGGTCGGCTTGATAGTGCCGCTTTGCATCAATGCCCGGTGGCGCAACGTACGCACTTGCTCAGCGTTTAGCGCCTGGTCGGGTTTGCCCAAATAGACACCCGGCTGATATTGCGTGATACGACCTTGCTCTTCACTTCGGCAACCGGCAAGAACGATGCCGGTCAGCAAGACCACACCGAGCGCCGCAAACATTTTACGGGCCTTCATTATTATTGTGTCCTTCCGTTTACACATTCACGGTCGGTAAAATTACTAGCAGTTGGCGGCGGCGGAAAACCTTCCGCCGCCGCGCCGCTAACAATTACACCTAAAGGCTTACGTGCCCGCCTTCAGTTGATAGGCAGTGCCCCAACCCCATGCACCCGAGCCGAAGCCACGGGCGACAACACGTTCACGGTAGATGTTGGAGACCATGTTGCCGTCGCCACCAAGTAGAGCCTTGGTTGAGCACATTTCGGCACAGATCGGCAACTTGCCTTCCGCGAGACGATTACGACCGTATTTCGAGAACTCGGCCGAAGAGTTGTCGTCTTCTGGACCACCATTACAGAAGGTGCACTTATCCATCTTGCCACGGCTACCATAGTTACCCGCCTGCGGGTACTGCGGCGCACCGAACGGACAAGAGAAGAAGCAATAACCACACCCGATACACAGATCTTTCGAGTGTAGAACCACGCCTTCTTCCGTTTGATAGATACAATCCACCGGGCAGACTGCAATGCATGGCGCATCAGAGCAATGCATACAGGCCACCGAGATAGACCTCTCGCCAGGCTTACCATCATTGATGGTCACCACCCGGCGACGGTTGATGCCCCATGGCACCTCGTGCTCATTTTTACACGCGGTAACACAGGCGTTGCATTCGATGCAACGTTCGGCATCACACAGGAACTTCATTCTAGCCATAATTTGACCTCCCTAGCTTTACGCTGCTGCAACGCGACACAGCGTCGCCTTGGTTTCCTGCATCTGCGTCACGGAGTCATATCCGTAAGTTCCGCACATGTTGGCTGCTTCGCCCAATACATAGGGGTCAGCACCTTGCGGATACTTGTTACGCAGACTCTTGCCTTGCCAATGACCACCGAAGTGGAACGGCATAAACACCGTGCCCGCCGCAACCCGCTCAGTCACCTGGGCCTTAACCAGCACTTTGCCGCCGTTTGGCGAATGCACCCACATATCGGATCCATCCCTGATGCCGGCGTTGTTAGCATCAACGGCGTTGATCTCGCAGAACATGTCCTGCTGCAGTTCAGCCAGCCATTTGTTGGCACGACTCTCATCGCCACCACCTTCGTATTCAACGAGGCGGCCCATAGTGAGGATCGTTGGGAAGTCCTTCGAGTAGTCCTTCTCTTGGATCGAAGCGTAGAGTGTCGGTAGACGATAGGCTCTTTTGTCCTTGTACGTAGCGTACTTGGGCAAAAGGTCGCGCCTGGGCGTATACAGCGGCTCGCGATGCAAGGGCACCGGATCCGGGAACGTCCAAACAACCACCCGGGCTTTAGCATTGCCGAACGGCGCACAGCCGTGCTTGATGGCAACCCGCTGGATACCGCCGGAAAGGTCGGTCTTCCAGTTGGTTTTGTCACCGGCAACCTTGTCGATGGCAGCGCGCTCTGCAGCGGTCAGATCCTTGTCCCAGCCGAGCTTTTTAAGCATCGCCATGGAGAACTCGGGATGACCGTCCTTGAGCTCGTTACCAACCGGATAAGAGCCCTCGGCAAGCAGGTTTTCACCGTTGCGTTGGACACCGAACCGGGCGCGGAAGTTGAGACCGCCCTCGGCAACCGGTTTCGACGGATCATAGAGCACCGGCGTTCCTGGGTGACCCATTTCCGGGGTGCCCCAGCAAGGCCACGGCAGACCATAATAATCGCCACTGACCGGGCCACCTTTAGCGAGCAGGGTGGTCTTGTCGAAGTGCGATTGGTTGGCCATGTGAGCGCGCATACGTTCCGGCGATTGGCCGGTGTAGCCGATGGTCCACATGCCGCCGTTGAACTCGCGGGTGATGTCCTCGATCAGCGGCTCTTCACCGTTGATCTTGATTTTTTTGAACATCTCCTTGGCGAACCCAAATTTCTTCGCGAACTTGTACATGATGGTGTGGTCCGGAAGCGACTCGTAAATCGGATCGAAGACTTTATCGCGCCACTGTAATGAGCGGTTTGAAGCCGTCACCGAGCCATAAGTCTCGAACTGCGTCGCCGCCGGCAACACATAAACGCCATCCTTACGATCCGGAATGACCGCAGCGAATGTCGGCACCGGATCGATGACAACCATCAAATCCAGCTTCTCCATCGCGGTTTTCATTTCCGGCAGACGGGTTTGAGAGTTACAAGCGTGGCCCCAAAGCACCATGGCACGGACGTTATCCGGCTGATCAATGTTTTTCTTGTCTTCAAGAACACCATCAATCCAGCGGCTAACGGGAATGCCCTTCGACTGCATCAGTTTCTCTGTGGCGAAACGCCCCTTGATATAGTCGTAGCTTACATCCCAAACGCGTGCCCAATGCTTCCACGAGCCCTTCTTCAGACCGTAGTAACCCGGCAACGAATGCGACAAGATGCAGAAATCAGTTGCACCCTGCACGTTATCATGGCCGCGGAAGATATTGGCGCCGCCGCCCTGCGTACCGATGTTGCCAAGCGCAAGCTGCATGGTGCAGTAAGCACGGGTATTATTGTTACCGTTGGTGTGCTGGGTTCCCCCCATGCACCATACGATGGTGCCTGGACGGTTGTTTGCCAGCGTACGAGCAACACGGCGCAACTGCGCACCAGGTACGCCCGTCACACGTTCGCATTCCTCAGGCGTCCATTTCTTAACTTCAGCCTTAATTTGGCCCATACCCCAGACGCGTTGCTTGATGTATTGCTTGTCTTCCCAGCCATTCTCAAACACATGCCAGAGAATGCCCCAGATCAACGCCACATCAGTGCCCGGACGGAACCGGACAAACTCGTCGGCGTGAGCCGCCGTGCGGGTGAAGCGCGGGTCGCAGACAATCAAAGCGGCGTTGTTTTGCTCTTTCGCCTTGAGGATATGCTGTACCGCTACAGGGTGAGCTTCCGCCGGGTTGGAGCCGATCAGGAACATGGCACGCGAATTATGCATGTCATTATAGCTGTTCGTCATGGCGCCGTAGCCCCAGGTGTTGGCAACACCAGCAACCGTGGTCGAGTGGCAAATTCGCGCTTGGTGATCGCCGTTATTGGACCCCCAGAACGCATAGAATTTACGGAACAGGTAAGACTGTTCGTTGCTGAATTTGGCCGAACCCAGCCAATAAACGGAATCAGGACCAGAGCTCTTGCGAATTTCGAGCATCTTGTCGCCGATTTCGTTGATCGCCGCGTCCCAGCTCAGCTTTTTCCACTTGCCGCCTTCAAGTTTCATCGGGTAGCGCAGACGCCGCTCGTTATGGGCGTGCTCGCGCACACTCGCACCTTTGGCGCAGTGACTGCCGAGATTGAAGGGGCTGTCAAAGCCGGGCTCTTGACCAACCCAAACGCCGTTGGCCACTTCACCGATAACGGTACAGCCAACAGAACAGTGGGTGCAGACAGACTTGATCTGCTTCATGGATTTCGATGCGGCTTGAGCTTTCGCCGTTTTAGCGACCCCCAAAGGCGTCGCAGCCGCAAGTGCGGCCCCGCCAGCTGCAATCCCTGATCGCTTCAGGAACGCCCGACGGTCCATTGAACCGCCGATTACGCCAGCTAGAGCTTTTTTTAAACGGGGGCCATTCGCCACCCCGTTGCTCCGTTTCGTGAGCATTTATATATACTCCCTGTTTTGGTTTAAAACCGTGCGAGCTCGTAATAGGTCTTTACGTGCTCTGTTTCCTGGTAGCCGGCTGATTTGCCAACTTCCAGTTTTGCCGCCTCGGCCTGTTTACCTGAAAGCACGACAGCTGCTGCACCAGCAGCAGCACCGGTTACACCGGCAGCCTTCAGAAATTCACGCCGAGACTTTTTGGTTTCGCTCTTCGCCATCGCTGTCTCCCTATCAATGGTTTCGTTCAATGGTCTCTTCACACTCAGGTATCACTTGCCTTGCAACCAACGTTTATTCGTAAAACGCAGTTGATATTCACGGCGATCTTATGCCGCCATCTCGAATGCCTCCGCCTCGACGGCAAAAAACAGCCGCCCAAGCGCTCCTAGAGGCATATATAAAGCCGCCGATTCGGCGGCTTCCAAATCCGTAAACATCAAACCAGCCCAAGGCGCAATATGGCGCTGGAAAAAGCTGTGCTGACGCGCTGCATCTTGATCCGTGCCGAACGCGCCCGTAATCAGCCCGTGCATTACTTCACACAGGAAGGCTATGTGGTCCTCTGGCTCTTTGTTATGCCCAGATGGCGCGATACCAATTTCGCTTAAATCATCGCGCAGATCAGCCAGCGGCTTTTCATAAATGGCGCCGGTCAGATAATATGACGCGTAAGGATGTATTTCCCCGCCGGCGCCGACACCGAAAAACAAACTGGTGTATTCTTCTTCCGCCTTACCCAATGGCGTACGTATTGCCATCGCTCCCAAATTGGCCAACACCTTGCCAATTTCGGTGCCATCATCGGCATCATTTAAAGCGCGAACAATGGAAAGGGTTTCTTCGGAAGGCGGCTCAGTGAGCATTCGCGCCAACAGCCCATATATATTGGCCCGTAGCGCATCTTCTTGGGTTGCTTCGCCAGCAATGCTGGCAACAGCGCCACCGTCGAGAGATGTCGTTGTTTGAGGACGGTCACTTGTCGTGACGTCTGTCATCTTGCCTCCCAGCTACTGACATCTTCCCCAAAAGATTGTCAGTTTGTCGTTTTTTTAAAATTTGTTTATTTTTTAACTTACGCATCACAGCCTCCCCCTACAGTGCCATGAACGTAAATCTTTTCACCTAGTGAAAAAGAGTATCTCTTGTGAAGCTTGTTCCTGTCAATGAGAAACGCATAATTCCTGAGGATTTGATAGGCAAAATAATACCTATATTTCATAGGGTTATACCTTCACAGACATGATACGACATGTGTGCGGCGCAGCAATTTTCTGCTTCCATATCGATATGATAGAAAACTTGAATATATTAATACGCTAGATGAAATATTCGGTTTTTTTTAAGTATGGCAGCCTGCATAGGGTTGCAGAAGCCAGCATCAAAAAACCTGCCTTAAATAAATAAGTAATTACTAATATTGCATTGCAGTGAAGCTGCCCTATTAACAACTAAGACAACCATCATTGATGATTAAAATTCACAAGAGTTTAACCTGTGTCACCAGGCTTGCGGACAGACCCCGAACTCAAGCGTTCAGGTTGCTTATCCGGTGCGGCCTCATCGTCCGCATCCACAGCATCTGAATCGCCAGCATCCGCAGATTGCTCTACCGGTTGCCCCTCTGGTTGTCCGGTCACATCGTCCGTAGTCTCCGATGCTTCATCATTGATGGTTTCAGAATCTTTACCATCGGCATTAATATCTTCTGCGCCTGGCTCTTCCGCGGTGGTCTCTTCATCATCTTTTTCATAGCCCTTCCCGACCCGATAAATCGTATCTTTAGCCGCCGAAATTAAGGTATCGATGACGCGATAGTTTTCATCATAATCATTGAGGCCATCAAGAACCGCCAGCGCGGGATCTGACCGCCACAAGATCGATAACGCCCGACGACGAATGAATTCCGGGACCTTATCCGCCAAAAATGGTGTAAAATCGGACTCTTTATTCAAACTCTCAAACGGCGGGAGATCCCTGACGATGGCTTCTTCTTCGGCTGTCAACGGCGGGTCCTCAACAGTCGCATCCTCGATGGCGGGAAGATCCTCAGCACGATCAACACCTACATCTGCTTCCTCATCGATGACCAGTGACGGCATTGCCGGCACAGTGGCGCCTCGGCGGATTGCCACGCCGCCGGGCATGGCATGCGGGTCCGGCGCCGCATAGCCCTCATCGGTTGCCGGCGCGTTTTGTGGCGGCTGCTCATCCGTGTCTGTATCGCCTTCCGTTTTGAGGCGCGACCAACGGCGCAATCGACCTTCCTTCGGCGTCGATGAATGCTCAACCACGATCATCACCATTTTCCTGAACCCGAGATTTCTTGGCAAAACCACCCTTGCGCGGATCGTAGGCCTTCTTCTGTTTTCGCTTCTTAAAGGGCTGGTCGACATGATGTTCCTCGACGAAAGCCTCAATCCAACTGGCAATTTCAGGCGGCATCACTACGCCTTCGACGATCTCCTCACCACTCTCCATATAACTTTCGGCTTCATAGGGACACGCCGTGATCAAAAACGGCACCACGTCAGGCTCATCAGCCTCCTCACCGCGAGAAAGCACCACATAAATCTGCGGTGGGCTGGAACTCAGATTGGAGCGATAGCCCTCGGTCTCACCCCGAAACAGTTCCAATGCCAAGGTGCCGATATGGAATTGGCTCCAGCCTTCTCCTTCGCGCATCAACCGCCAATCCATAGCGTTTTCCAACTCGGCCGCACCCGGGATGATGGCAACCGGATGCCAGGAGTAATCTTCCCAACGGTTATCCAGGTCACGGCGCTCGACGATGATACCCATGCTCAATTGATCGTTGGCTTTCATGATGCTGCCTGCGCCAAAAAGGTTTCTGCCTCGGCCAAGTTCTCCGGCCGATTAACGTTAAAAAACGGGTCAAGCCCATCAGCGCCTTCGAACGGCACCTCAACAATATTGTATCGTGCTGTCCAACGGTCGATCTTGCGCATGTCTTCATCAACCATTGCGGCACGCAGTTCACCACTTAAGCGCACCGGCCACAAACCGAACACCGGGTGCGTGCGTCCGCCAGAGACGGCGCAAGCCATATCGGCATTATTGGCGTTAACGGCATCTTGTAAGCGTGTCACCAAGTCGGTGGGCAGGAACGGCGCATCGGTCGCGAACGACATCACCCATTTCGCCTGCGGGGCATTTTCCATTGCCCAGTTCAAACCTGTGAGGACGCCGGCCAGCGGCCCTGCATAACCCTCAATAATATCCGCCACGACGGGCAAACCGTAGCCCGCGAACCGAACAGGGTCGCCGTTGGCGTTGATAATCAGCGTGTCCACTTGTGGCGCAACAATATCGATCAATCGATCTAGCAAGGGTTGGCCAGCCAACGAGCGCAAGCACTTGTCGCCGCCGCCCATGCGTCGCGCCAAGCCGCCAGCCAGCAGCACACCAACCACCTCACTTTTTGTTTCCGTCATGCACTTATATGCGTCATTTACTGGCGCCCTTTCTTCGCAAATGGCGAGGCTCGTTCCCGACCGACTTCATATCAGCATCAAAAACAATTCGCTCTTCACCCGCCAAAGCAACAAATCGGTGCCCTCTGGCCCTGCCGATCAAAGTCAGACCGACTTGCCGTGCCAAATCGACACCCCAGGCAGTGAAACCTGAGCGTGATACTAAAATTGGTATGCCCATCTGAACGGTTTTGATCACCATCTCACTGGTCAACCGGCCGGTCGTATAGAATACCTTATCGTCGCCAGGCACATCATGTTGGTACATATATCCAGCAATTTTATCGACGGCGTTATGACGGCCCACATCTTCCATATACAGCAACGGTCGGTCTTCCTGGCACAATGCACAGCCGTGGATAGCCCCGGCTTCAAGATAGAGGCTCGGCACTGTATTGATTTTTTTAACCAACGCATAGAGCCAAGAGGTCTTGATCTGCACGTTATCTGCTAACCGCGTTATCTCAAATTTCTCCATCACGTCGCCAAATACAGTGCCTTGAGCACAGCCTGACGTCAGCGTCTTTTTCTTAAGTTTTTCCTCGAAATCAGTCTCAATTTCGGTGCGAACCACGACGGTTTCGATTTCTTCATCGTAATCAATACCAATCACCACGTCATCGGATGCCAGCATGTTCTGGTTCATCAAGTAACCGAGCGCCAAGTATTCGGGATAATCGCAAATGGTCATCATGGTGACGATTTCGCGGCCATTGAGAAACAGCGTCAACGGTCGCTCTACCGTCACCGATGTTTCAACGCCTACGCCATCTTGATCAACCCCGACCACCTGCTCCGTCAAACGCGGATCGGTGGGGTCTGGGGCAACCCAAAATTCATCGCGTTTAACTGTCAAATTATCCATCCCACATACATAGGCATGGAATGATGTCGATCCTAGCCGGATGACGCAAGGGTGCGCACATCAAACCTATGTGTTTATCCGACCATCTCTCTTGCCAGCCACGCCGGGCCGCGTATTGTGTGCCGAAGCAAACATGCTCTAGGAAGGCCTTGTCTTGGACGATTTCGGAAATGCGTTGTCAGCAGCCTTATCGCTGGTCGTGGGATTGGACGATCAGCTCCTCGAAATTGTCGGCCTTTCGCTTCATGTCAGTCTTTCAGCAGTTATTATCGCCGCCGCCATTGGCTTGCCCTTAGGCGCCGCTGTGGCATTGTTCCGCTTCCCAGGACGGATGGCTGTTGTCGTACTGCTGAACGCTTTCATGGGGCTGCCCCCAGTTGTCGTCGGATTGATTGTCTATCTGTTGTTGTCGCGTGCCGGGCCGCTGGGCACGCTTGGATTGTTGTTCACGCCGACGGCGATGATCATCGCCCAAGTTATTTTGGTGACACCAATCATTGCCGCCCTAACGCGTCAGGTCATTGAAGATCTTTGGGCCGAATACGAAGAACAATTGCGTTCGCTTGGCGCTGGACCAGGCCGTGCGTTGACGGCGCTATTGTGGGATGGACGGTTCTCGCTGGTGACGGCTGTTTTAGCCGGATTTGGCCGCGCCTCCGCGGAAGTCGGCGCAGTGATGATCGTCGGCGGCAATATCGATCATGTGACCCGTGTCATGACCACCACCATCGCCCTTGAAGTCTCGAAAGGTGACCTTGCGCTGGCGCTTGGGTTGGGGCTGATTCTGTTAGCGCTTTCCGCCAGCGTCAACGGCGCTGCCTTCTTGATCAAGGAAACGGCACAGCGACGTCATGCCTGAACGGAACATTCAATTATGACCAGCGCCATTCTTCCTTTGAGCCTCGACAATGTCTCATACGAGATCGGCGGCGTGCGCCTGATCAAAGATATGACCTGCACATTTGAGGCCGGACCGCGCACGGCCATCATCGGCCCCAACGGCGCCGGCAAGAGTTTGTTCTTGCGGCTTTGCCATGGCCTGATCCGCCCTTCGACGGGCAAAGTTTCGTGGCATGCGAACGATGCTGATGGCCAGGCCCCCGGCGATGCTCAAGCCATGGTATTTCAGCGTCCGGTCATGTTGCGCCGGTCCGTAAGCGCCAATGTGGATTTTGCCCTGAAGTTAAAAGGCATTGCACGTGATGAACGGGTGCGGCGGATTGATGATGTTTTAGCGCGCGCAGGTTTGCGACGGCTTAAAGACCAACCGGCCCGTGTTCTCAGTTTTGGTGAGCAGCAAAAATTGGCGCTGGCGCGTGCCTGGGCGCTGCGTCCGCAAGTGTTATTTCTCGATGAGCCTACGGCCAGTCTCGACCCCGCCGCCACCCACTCGGTAGAAGAAATCATCGAAGCCATTCACGGCGAGGGAACGCGCATCATCCTCACCACCCATGACCTGGGCCAAGCGAAACGTTTATCCGACGAAGTGATCTTCTTACATCGTGGACGGATGCTCGAACGTGCGCCGACAGAACAATTTTTTACCGAGCCGAAAAACGATCTGGCACAAGCATTTGTGCGCGGTGAATTGCTATGGTGGCGGCTTGGCAAAGACAATCGTAAGGGCGCCATCAACGACCGTGAAAAATGATCGGACCTTCTCTGCATAATTGGAAGAGACAAAATACGATGAATTATAATAACAACCACTTTTCGATTTGGATTGCCGCAATATTAGTCGCCGTTTTTGTGGTCATTACAGGTGCACAGGCTGCAGACAGATTTATTACCGTGGCCTCGACCACATCTACCCGCAACTCCGGCCTGTACGAAAACATCTTGCCGCTATTTACCAAAACTACGGGGATCAAAGTGCGCGTCGTTGCCGTCGGCACCGGCCAAGCCATCAAGCTGGCGCGTAACGGTGATGCCGATGTGCTGCTCGTCCATCACAAGCCATCAGAGAAAAAATTCGTCACCGATGGTTTTGGTCTTAAACGCCATGATGTGATGTACAACGATTTCGTTATCATCGGGCCAAAAACCGACCCGGCCCAAGTGCGCGGCATCAAAGTGGTCGACACAGCGCTTTCTAAAATTGCCGCATCGGGCGCGCCGTTCACATCTCGTGGCGACGACAGCGGCACCCACAAGAAAGAACGGAGCTTGTGGAAATCCGCCGGTATTGACGTCAAAACAGCCAGTGGCAGCTGGTACCGTGAGACCGGCGCCGGCATGGGCGCGACACTTAACACCGCATCGGGGATGAGCGCCTACGCCTTAACCGACCGTGGCACCTGGTTGAAATTCGCCAACAAGGCCGATATGGAAATTTTAGTGCAAGGCGACAAGCGGCTGTTCAACCCCTATGGCGTCATCGTTGTGAACCCAGCCAAGCATCCACATGTGAAACTGGCCGATGCGCAGGCATTTGTCAGTTGGTTGATCTCAAAAGCTGGTCAATCCGCTATTGCAGCTTATCGTTTGAAGGGCCAGCCGGCGTTTTTCCCCAATGCAAATCCTGGCAATAGATCGTAACCAGGGCTAATCCAAGGCCTGAACCTGCACGGCCGCGCACTAAGGCGTTGCCATTTTGCGCGAACGGTTCAAGCAGCTTGAATTGATCACTTTGCGAAATCCCGATGCTGTCATCAATCGAGGTTCAACACTTTGAATCATTATCGGCATTAGGCACCTTCAACGACGATCATATTTCCCTGCGACGCCGATTGACGCAGCGCCTTCGGCCCGGCGTAAAGCTCAGAACTATGCCAAGCCTTGGCGCTGGCCATGTCAGGAAAACGCAGCACCACACACCGCGGCCAGAGCCATTCCCCTTCCAACACCGTCATATCGCCACCACGCACAATAAATTCACCGCCGAACATCTCCAGGGTCGGGGGAACCTGCTGGCGGTAGGTCTCGTAAATTTCCGGATCGGTCACATCAACTTGAACAATTATATACGCCGCCATGGTTTCTTCCCCTATTGGTTCCAGTATCATTTGAATACTACCATATCCTGATAGTCGATCCGCGTCATCCTGCCTTGATGGCCAAAAAGTTCCGCTTATGATGATGACGAGGACGAGGATTCGGGGCAGGGAAACGACAAAATGGACCACAGTACAAACAATGACCCACTGGCGCTTAAGCGTGCAAAACCAGGCACGCCTGAAGCCGGTTGGCAGGCCTTGGCGCACCTCTATCATAGCTTTTTCACCGGACTTATCTTGCAGGTCAGTTTACAGCTGGGTGCTGAAACTGCCGGAAAGTGGTCGTATCAATATTTCCGCCGCCAACACCACGAGAAATTCCTCTCCAGCTTCGAGAAATTGGGCGCCGCAGGGTTACCCGATGCCGTTGCAGCGGCGCGCTATCATTACCTCTCCAACCGCATCGGCGGTGTTGAGGTGGAATATATGTTCGAGTCCGATAAAAAAGCCTGGGTGCGCTTCCCCCATCCACGTTGGATATACGACGGCACCGCCATTTGCGGCGTGCCGATTGAAGTGGGGCACGGATTTATTCACGGCTGGTATGGCCATAATGGCGTCACCTTGGGCAATCCACGCCTAGGTTGGGTTTGCACCAGCCAGGACGTCAACGCCGAGATCGGCTACGTCGGTTATTTCAAGGAATACGATCATGACCTTGGCGATGACGAGCGCGTTAGCTTCGTCAGTGATGAAACGCCACCCCGTTTCGACCCGAACCAAGCACCAACACTCGACAGCAGCATTTGGACGACGGAACGCTTGGGCAAGGCACGTCGCAACTACGCCATGGATTACGTCAAATGGGGGATTTTCGAACTTGTCGAAATGCTTGGTCCCGACACAACACGCGAACTCAGTGTCCACACGGCGGCGCTGATCTCTCGGCAATTCTACCGCGATCTACAACAACGCTTAAAGCTAGACCGAGATGATGATAGTGCTGAAGCCTTTGCAAGGTTCATAAAACTCCAGGCCATGGCGCATGGCAATGACATCTCCTGGGACATTGGAAATGACGGCGACGTGAGGATTCAACAATCGGGCTGGCGGTTGGTTCGGGGTATGTCTGACTTACCTGCGGCAACAACTTCGGTTCTGTTCGATGCATGGAACGCATTATGGCGTGGCTGTTTAAACGTCCATAACCGCTTCCTCACGTTTGAGACCGATCAACGGCCCACGGATGCCGGCAGCGACATCGTATGGCGTATTCATGGTGATGACAGGTCATGAACGCATCTCCTCTTTCATGGCGTATCGGCGACATTTCCATCACCCGTATCATCGAGTTCGAAGGTCCCGGCGGACTTGGCCGCTACCTCCCGGATGCAACGCGTGAAGCGGTCCGGGACATCGCCTGGCTGCAACCGCATTTTGCCACCATCGAGGGCCGCTTGGTCGGCGCCATTCATGCCCTGATTATTGAGACGCCCGAGGCGCGCATTGTCGTCGATACCTGTGTCGGCAATGACAAAGTTCGCGAAGTGCCGGCCTGGAACCAACTGCAAACCACATTCCTTGATGATATGAATGATGCGGGCTATGGCGCTGACAGCATAGACGTTGTCATGTGCACGCATTTGCATGTTGATCATGTTGGCTGGAATACCCGGCTGGTGGACGGCATTTGGCAACCAACCTTCACCAACGCGCGTTATCTATTTGGCCGCACAGAGTACGATTTCTGGGCATCGCGCGGTGATGATCCACGGTTCGGCCCGGTATTTTCTGACTCCGTGCAACCGATCTTCGATGCCGGCTTGGCTGATCTGGTTGCAACCGATCATCAAGTCGCCCCCGGCGTACACCTGCTATCAACCCCTGGCCATACCCCTGGCCACGTCAGCGTACTGATCGAATCACGTGGCGAACGGGCATTGATCACCGGCGACATGCTGCACCACCCCTGCCAAATGGCGCACCCTGAATGGGGCGCCGTAGTCGATGAAGACAAACCCCAAGCCGTGCAAACGCGACACGATATTTTCGCGCGCTTCGCTAACACCCCAACACTGGTCATCGGCACCCACTTCGCCGCACCGACAGCAGGGCGGATTGTACGTGACGGCAATGCTTATCGCTTAGATGTGTAGTGTGCGAGTATTGACGTCAGCACATAAAACCGGACAAACTGCCGCCGCCTCCCCATATGATCGAGGAAGGCCATAAAAAATAACATCCTCGTTTCGGGTGGCGTGACGCCCCGAAACATCTGGGAAACTAGGGAGCGGGCCGGCAATTCCGGTCGTACCAATTTGATGAAAATAAACGAAATGGACGTCCTCGTCTGCGATTGCGAGGGCACGATGGCTATTGATACCAAGGCATTGGCCCAAGCATGTGGTGGCGATCCGAAGCCGATCAGCCATCTGTGTCGCGCACAGATTGAGACATTTGAAAGCGCTGCAAAAAACTCAGGCCCGTTGCTTGTCGCGTGCACTCAGGAAGCGCCTCTGTTCCTGGAAACCGCCGAGGAGATTGGCGAGGATTTGAATGACGACACCTCTCCATTGCGGTTTTGTAATATCCGCGAGAAGGCCGGCTGGTGTGGTGAAGCAAGCGGCAAGGCCAGTAACAACCTGACAGCAAAAATGCTGGCGCTGCTGACGGAAGCAACGATGGATATCGCTGATGCCCAGTCCATCACCATGGAATCGGGCGGCCATCTGGTGATCATTGGTGACACCGAGGTTGCATTGAACGCTGCCGCCAAGATTGCTGATCGATTGGATGCCTCCGTAATTGTTACAGGTGGCGACGGCGCCCTGCCGCCTCGGATCATGTCAGCGCCGGTTTTTCAGGGTCGCGTGACAACTGCCCTGGGCCATCTCGGTGCCTTTACTGTGACGGTCGCCGATTACGACGCCGCCAGTCCATCAGCACGGGCCGGTCTCTCCTTCGGCGGCATCGGACAATCTGGACAGTTGGAATGTGATCTGATCCTGGATTTGCGTGGCGGCACGCCATTGTTCACGGCGCCTGAAAAGCGCGACGGTTATTTCAACCCGGCCCCCAACAACCCCGCAGCCATTGCCGATGCACTACTGGAATTGACCGATATGGTCGGCACTTTCGAAAAGCCGCGTTATGTGGATTTTGAAGCAGCACTCTGTGCGCACAGCAATGCCGGCATCGTCGGCTGCACCAAATGTCTCGACAATTGCCCGACCGGCGCCATCACCACTGAGGGCGATAAGGTTGCCTTTGATCCCTATATCTGTGCTGGGTGCGGCACCTGTGCCAGCATCTGCCCGAGCGGTGCAGCCAAGTACACCCTGCCCGCCGGCGATGCTGTTTACGCTCGACTGCGCACGCTATTGACCAGCTACGCCCAAGCCGGTGGCAAACAACCGCAACTGCTGGTGCATGACGCCACCTGGGGCGAAGATATGATCGCCGCCATGGCACGTACTGGGAATGGCCGTGGGATCCTCTAGAGTCGACCTGCA
>JGI24917J38488_100949_pt1 | contig 37334 bp, 26 predicted proteins | sample LinPfosmplate5_FD_38488 | JGI IMG/M metagenome (IMG submission 38488)
CGAGCTCGGTACCCGGGGATCCCACGACGCGAACTGGACGCTGACCAAGCTCACTCCGACGGCTGTATTCGGATTCAAGTTGATGACAACCATCGGTATACGTCTGTTCATGAACAGTAATGATGTTGTAAATAGTATCACCGATATGGGCACCGTGATGGAGATCGGTCCCTTTATCTCGGTTGACGATATGATACAATGTAAGAATAATATTCCCGAAAAAAAGGGTAATGTCAGCGTAAAACTTGCGCACCGACGTTTATTGAACGTGAAAACTCGCGTGTTAACCCATGTATTTGATGTCAGCATAAAGCTGGACAAAGGAAAGAATGCGTTTGCGGGCAAAATATCACATGACCCCAACGTGGGTTTGTTGAGCGGACTACTGAATGCGGTCGACAAGTTGGAGCCAAACAGTCGGAACATCATTACAAATCACAACGTGCTACAAGAGTACTTTGATAAGTGTCCCAAGTCGAAGTTGTGGTACTCCATCCACGGACTACATATCGAATTCGATGGTATCACTGTCAATCCTGTCCCACCTCCACTACCATCCCAATATTTTGTTGTTGAGCATAGCATGACCGAAAAGTTGGCGACGATTCTGTGCCAGATGACGTCATCGTGTGCTACGATATTCTCCAACCATGGTGGTTGCGCATTGACTTCAGTATTGTCTGAAAACGGACAATCCGTGAGCGTGGGAAGAACGATGAATCGTCCCGACATACTGTTTGCAGATCCAGTGAAAAAAGAGATTATCATCGTAGAGGGTAAAGTAGAGTCCGACATTCGCAAGGGCGTTGTCCAGCTGGGCTCCGCACACCTATCAGAGTTCGTAGATATGGTTCAGAGCGAGTATCCAGAATACACGATTCGTCGTGGTCTATGCGTCACAATTGACTGCATAAAAAATATATCAAAATATGATGATTTGCAGTTCCCTGTGCTATTTGCACTTGATGCGTCAGGTGCCTACCTGGACAGACGATGAACTCCTACTCTAATTATGTCTCCTCTGATCCTGTTTCTTTTGCCCCCACCGCATCGACCGCAATACCAATGCGCTCGTTGCACACGTTGTAATATATCACCTCTTTCTCGTATCCTATATATTTTCTGTTCGTATTGATGCACGCTACCGCGGAGGTAGCCGATCCCATACAGTTATCTAACACAACGTCGCCCTCGTTTGAGAATGTATTGATCAGGTATTCAATCAGCGCCAGAGGCTTCTGGGTTGGGTGCTTCACGCGTCCTTCGTTACCGAACTTCAGAATACTGCGTGGGTAATTCGTGGTGGTCTGTACGTAGTCTGCTTGGGTCGATCGCCCCTTGCGGTGTTCGGTGCTTCCCGTTTTCCCCTTCATTGCTATGTTGCAACTGGTCGTCCCTTGTGGGTTGTATGTCATGCGGTTGGCCGAGTTCTTGGTGGTCTTTCCGTAGGTGAATACCAGAATGTCTTCATGTTCGCATAGTATCTTGTACGGGGCCTGCGCGAACCCTCCAGGTTTTGACTTTTGCCAGACAAGTGAATACTTGAACATGGCGTAGTTTGACGCCACGAGTCGGCTCGTGAATGGCTGTTGTCCGAACAGAATGATGGTGCCGTTGGGTTTGATGATCCTGGAGTACTGCGCCCACATCTGTTCAAGGTCGATCACTGTGTCCCATTTGCACTCAGTCAGACCATATGGCAGGTCACAGCACACCAGATCAACGGAGCCTGATTCTAGTGCTGCCATACCTGTCAGGCAACAGCCGTTGTACATTGTTCCGAACGCCGTAGTAACTGACGTATTGGAGATGATGAGGGGGGCGGGTTCTACTGCTACTACTTGGACGGGTTCTATTGTTACTTGGACAGGTTCTATTGTCACTTGGTCAGGTTCAGATACGGTAGTCGCATCGCCCCGTTCCAGAATGTGTAGATATTCATGTACGATGGGTGCATTCTCCACGTGTGCACATTTGAACCGACGTACCTGTTTTTTCTCCACGTGATATGTCCCATGCTTCATGAACACATCACGAATAAACTCCATAGGAATGATACCCTCGTCGTTGTAGCTCATCACAATCAGCTTTGCAGACGAGTGAGTTACCACGTGCTCCAGTTCGGCGCACGCCGTCTTCTTGCTGCACCACGCCGATTTGGTAGACACCGCTTTGGTGCCCGTTTTGTTGTTCTTCAGTTCTGGGTTGTCGTATTTTGATATAGTCTCTAACACGTGATAGTAAGATAGATAGTCGCGCTCGTTGTATGGGGGATCAATGTACAGGACATCGCTCGTCACTTCGGAGAGTATGTCGCGTAGATTGCGGTTGTATGTGGTATTGGTTGTCGTCTCATTCTCAATGGTTTGCACGTGGTGTGCGAGTAGGTTATCATGTACTCCCTCGGTCAGCTCCAGCGTGCGCAACGCGCGCGAGTCCCAGTTGCTCAAGAACGCTCCATATGTGCCAGGTATATTTGAGAACAGTGATGCAGTTTCAATGAGCATCGATACGAGATGCATATATTCCTTGTAGGTCACCTTCTTGTCCTGATGCCACGTCTCTATCTGTGTTCGTATACCGTCAATGATCTCAGCGTTCTCGTTTGTGAAATACTTGCGTTCATGTTCAAGCTCGCTGTTTGGAGAATAGTTGTAATACACGAATCCCTTGTGTCTGCAGGCGTTCAGCGTTTCAATCACATTTTGAATCGTACCGCCCACATGTTCGAAGCGCAGATCGGTGAGCGCGACATTGTTTCGCGAGAAGCATAGACGGAACGCATATGACGCTACATCATTTGATGTCACAATGAATCCCTGGCGACCGAAGTATTGAGTTACGCTTCCCGTGCCTCCAAACCCATCAAAGATGGTGCGCGCGAGACCAGACCGAACCACATACTTATCAATGGTGTCGTAAATAAACTCGAGGAGACTGGATTTGTTGCCTAGGTAGCGCATTGTCTTCACTTGTACACCAGGTGGTACAGGTGGTACAGGTGCGAGTGCTTGTCCCGTTCCACAAGGTGTCTTCCGTGCTTGGTGGATCAGGTACCGACATCGCTGTTGAAATCCCATTCCGCATTGTTCACATGTATATATCGGCATAATGTGATATATAGTATGGGGGTGTTTTAAATACATTATGGAACACGTCTATACAATGAATCAATTTTGGTCAGTGTTAATTATTTTTGTATTCAAGATTTCATCAACCTAATTATCGTCATCGGTTATGTAGTTATGCATTGCGATCTTATCGTTAAGATTGTGTACATCGCCCGCCATCATGGCGCTCTCGTACATTTCTCGTAACACGTTGGGTGGAGCGACACTACCTGATTTCAAGAGTCCCTTAGATTTCAGGAACGATTTTATCTCTCCAATCTCCGCCTTCTTGAGTACTTTCTTTGCGTCATGTACCTTCTTCCGTGTCTTGAGATTCTTTATGAGTACGGAGACCGTCTTTCCGCCCTTGCGTCTCCCCACCGTGTACGTTCGCTTGACGGTTCGTCTGATGGTTCGTTGTGTTGGCGCTGGTGCGTGTGCTACTGGTACTTGTACATTCCCTCCAACATTTACAGGAACCATGGCTGGTACAGGTACAGTGGGCGTACTTATCATAGGGATTACAATAGGCGCTATCTTCTTATCGTAGAGAGAAACAGTGGGTTTTTTCTTAGCCGCGGCAAGTTTGCGTTCGCGTTCGGACGGTTCATGTGGAATGACCAATCCATGATCACTGTCGTCGGTTCCACCGATACGGATCGTATTGGTGCTGGTGCTTCCCCCCGTCCTTTTCTCTCCCATTGAACCCGATGACCGTTTTCTCGTCTGATTCCATGCACGGTAGCTCGGTTTTCCACCCGTCGAGTTTTTGAGATTACTATATGGAGGCGCGGTCGTCGTGTACGTGTACGCTGTCAACGGTGCGGTGGTAGGTGCGGTGGCAAATGCGGGTATCATATGCTGTACAATAGGGGGTATGATGGTTGGAGAAATACCCATAATCAGTTCCGTGGGTAGATCCACATTGACCATGGGTTCAGAACGCTGTTTGATGGTCTTATTGCGAGCCTTTTTTTTGACCACTCCTGTTCCAGTAACCGATCGTTGTTTCTTCTTGTTTTTCACGAACTCGTTGAGATACGACAGCGATTTGGAGAGCTCTGTCTGTACGGGTTGGTGTTCCTGGGACGACTCAGTGTCAGACCGTTTTTGATAAATATCATCTAGGTCCTTCTGTTTTCTCTCTTGAATTCGTTTAGTGAGTTCCTGTTTGATTGTATTCTTCTTCAATGGTTTGACTTTCTTAGTAGTAGCGCTACGAGTCACCTTATTGGGTGCTCCTCCTTTTTTACCAATCTTGAAAAAATCATGGTTTATCTGAATTGTCTTTCGGGTTCCATTATTGGGACTACTGTTATTTGCGTTGTTTGCTTGCATATGTATGATATAATATCAAGTGGTCAGATAAATCGCTGGTATACAAGCATAAAAATTATTTCGGAATGTAGCGCCTAAACATAAATTGATTCGTGTGAGCGCGGTACTCTTATACGCATAGTTCTTATACACCAGAGGTTACACTCAACTCTTATCCCGTTCATCGATAATCATGCCGACGTTCTCCGTACCACCACCTACCAAAACCATCAAAGTCACAAAAGCCAAGGCGGTGAAGGCGGCGAAGGCGGCGAAGGCGATTGTACCAACCCAAGTTAATGATAGCTCTACTACAATCGTAGCAGCAGCAGCAGCATCAGTAGAGGCGGATGAGGTAATGGAGCGCCTCGCCACCAACCCGATTGTTACAGATTCTGTAACAGTTTCAGACGCAACCGACTGGTCTGACGGTTCTTATACTGAGGCGCCCTGGGATATCATCAGTTCCTATTTCAAAGGTGATCATCTTGGACGCCTAGTGCGTCATCAAGTAGAGTCATACAATCTGTTCGTGAATCGCCAGATCCAGCAGACGATTGATATGTTCAATCCTGTGCATATCGTGTCCGAACAAGACTATGACGCAGAGAGCGGGAAGAACTCCTTAGAGATTGATATCAACTTTGAAAACTTCAGTATCTACCGTCCCCAGATCCAAGAGAACAATGGTGCCACCAAGATCATGTTCCCCCAGGAGGCGCGTCTGCGCAACTTCACCTACTCCTCTACCATGACAGTTGATGTGCATATTAAATATCTTGTGCGAAATGGACCGAATCTGGAGAACAGTCAGGTCTTCCACAAGAAGATTCCTAATATCCATATCGGTAAGCTTCCCATCATGCTAAAGTCCTCTATCTGTGTTCTAAACCAGTACCGCCATGTGAGTCATCTGAGTACAGGCGAGTGCAAGTTTGATGCTGGAGGCTACTTCATCATCAATGGGTCCGAGAAGACAGTGTTGGGTCAGGAGAGGTCCGCCGAGAATCGTGTCTACTGTTTCAACGTCAGCAAGAACAGTACCAAATATACATGGCAGGCGGAAATCAAATCCATTCCCGACTTCAAATGCATCTCACCCAAACAGATCAACATGATGGTGTCTTCAAAGAATGGTGGATTCGGTTTCCCCATCACGGTGCAGCTTCCACGCATCAAGCAAGCCGTCCCCTTGTTCGCACTGTTCCGTGCTCTAGGAGTTCAGTCAGACAAGCATATCTGCGATATGATTCTGTTGGACATTGATAGCGAGAATCATTCCGATATGCTGAAGTTCTTACAAGCCTCCGTTCGCGATGCCGCCGACCTCCCTGACAAGGAGTCGTGTCTGGCCTACATCACCTCGCATGTGATGTACACTCCGATCAATATGGACCGCGAGGCGGGACAAAGGAAGAAACGCGAGTTCGCAACGGATGTGATTACCAACGACATGTTCCCACACTGCAACACCAAGGAGCGCAAGATGTACTTCCTGGGCTACATGACCAACAAACTGATTCGTGCCAGTCTCGGCCACAACGAAGGCGACGACCGCGACTCCTATGCCAACAAGCGCATAGACTTGTGTGGTGTGCTACTGAACAACTTGTTCCGTAACTACTTCAACAAGGTTGTCAAGGACATGGAGAAGCAGGTGATTCGTGAGATCAATACTGGTTCATGGAAATCCACAGACGACGTCCAGAATATCATCAACCAGACAAACATATACAAAATAATAAAATCAACCACGATAGAGAACGGTCTGAAGCGTGCGCTATCCACTGGTGATTTCGGTGTCAAGCACCTGAACAGCAATAAGGCAGGTGTTGCGCAAGTGCTCAATCGTCTCACCTACATTTCCAGTTTGAGTCATGCGAGACGTATCTCCACACCGATTGACAAAAGTGGTAAGCTGGTCGCACCCCGCAAGTTGCATGGTACTTCGTGGGGATTCCTGTGTCCCGCGGAGACCCCAGAAGGTCAATCCGTCGGCATCGTCAAGAACCTCAGCTACCTTGCACACATCACCGTAAATACCTTCTCCGCGCCTCTGCATGAGTATATGAGTACATTGACCGACTTCATCAACCCTATTGACAATTTTAAACCCATTGAACTGTATGGCAAGACCAAGGTATTTGTGAATGGGTGTTGGATAGGTGTGAGCGACCGCTCTGACGAGTTGTATGTAATCCTGAAGAGCAATAAGTATTCTGGCGTCATCAATATCTACACGTCAATCGTGTTCAATTACAAGGAGAATGAGATCCGCGTGTGTAACGACGGTGGGCGAATTACTCGCCCACTTCTTCGTGTGGGCGTTGGAGCTGAAAAGAACAAGCTCCTCTTGACCATTGAACATATCAAGAAGCTGCGAAGCAATGAGTTCATATGGGACGATCTGCTCACGAATATCCGTGCGTCCGATTCTGCGATCGAGTATGTGGATCCTGATGAACAACAGAACCTCATGGTCGCGATGCGTCCCACCGACCTGAACAAGCGCACTGCTGAAGATATGTTCTATCGCTACACGCATTGCGAGATCCACCCCAGTACTATCTTCGGTATTCTTGGGTCATGTATTCCGTTTCCAGAGCATAACCAGTCGCCAAGGAACACATATCAGTGTTTGCACCCGTCAGAAACCGTGTGGATGGCGGATGGTAGTAAGAAGCCTATCGGAACCGTGGTCATCGGTGACGAGGTGTTGTCGTTCCACCCAGATACAATGGAAGTTACTAGCACCCGCGTAATAAATCAGTTTGTTCGTCCAAGCGAGTATCCTGTATATAGATTGACCACTGTGAGTGGTCATGAGATCGTCGCCACGGGCGACCACAAGTTCATGACGGATCAGGGTTGGAAGACGGTGGACGACATGCGTGCGAATCACGGTATTCGCATCGGGATATTCAGCGATAAAAAACGCATCAATCCCGTGTCGTGTTCGTTGATCGCAACCGTCATCCAAGTGGACGACTGTATGGTGTCTGATATCGAGGTAGAGAGTTCAAACCATTCGTTTATTGCAGGATCTGGCTTTGCCAGCAGTAACTGTGCGATGGGTAAACAGGCGATGGGTGTCTATGTGACCAACTACCAGGAGCGTATGGATAAGACAGCCTACGTGTTGAATTACCCAACCCGTCCTCTGGTGGATACCCGTCTGATGAATATCATCGACCTCATGAAGATCCCATCGGGTACCAATGTGGTGGTGGCTATCATGTCGCACACGGGCTACAACCAGGAGGATTCATTGCTGTTCAACCAGGGGTCTGTGGATCGCGGGCTCTTCCAAGCCACTATTTACCACACGGAGAAGGACGAGGATAAGCAGAAGGTCAATGGTGATGAAGAGATCCGTTGCAAGCCCGACTCAACCAAGACCAAGGGTATGAAGTTTGCCAACTACAACAAGGTGAATGGCAAGGGGTTGGTGGACGAGAATACGCTCATTGAGAACCGTGACATCATTATCTCCAAGGTGACTCCCATCAAGGAGAATCGCAACGATCCCACCAAGGTCATCAAATATGAGGACCAGAGTCGCGTGTATCGCACGAACGAAGACACCTATATCGATCGCAACTACCTTGATCGCAATGGCGATGGATACACGTTCGCCAAGGTGCGCCTCCGCGCGCAACGTCAGCCCATATATGGAGACAAGTTCAGCAGTCGGCATGGACAGAAAGGAACCATTGGTAACATAATTCCTGAGAAGGATATGCCATTTACCAAGTCGGGTATCCGTCCCGATATTATTATCAACCCGCATGCCATTCCGTCGCGCATGACCATCGGACAGTTGAAGGAGACATTGCTTGGTAAGGTATTGGTGGAGCTAGGTCTATTAGGTGATGGTACCAGTTTCGGCGACCTGGACGTGCCTAGCATCTGCAAGGAGCTCCAGAACTTGGGATATGAGTCTAACGGAAACGATATCATGTATAATGCGCTCACGGGCGAGCAGATTGATGCGTCGGTATTTATCGGTCCTGTATTCTACCAGCGATTGAAGCACATGGTTGCGGACAAGCAACACAGTCGTTCCATTGGACCCATGGTGAATCTGACGCGCCAGCCCGCCGAGGGGAGGAGCAGGGATGGTGGTCTACGTTTCGGCGAGATGGAGCGAGATTGTATGTGTTCCCATGGTGCCGCCCGCTTCACCAAGGAGCGCATGTATGATGTATCGGATAAATACAGTGTGCATGTGTGTAAGAAGTGTGGTATGATCGCGTCATACAACGACAAGACTCATATCCATCTGTGTAAGAACTGTGACAACCGTTCTGACTTCAGTTATGTGGAGATACCGTATGCGTGCAAGTTGTTATTCCAGGAGCTCACTACGATGAATGTGGCCCCGAGACTTATCACGAAATAAAGTAGTAATTATTTGTACATACAAAAATATTCGTATTTTTGTATGTTCTTTGGTGTGAAAGCATTACATTACACGTATGATGTATTCTTGTTGTTTCTGATGTTTATGTTCTGATGTATGAGCGTATCTATTGCGATGACGATTGAAAACAACAATAGATTTATCATTGCTCTGTTACTTTTGTCTACGATAAACAGGTAGATGGAGTAACTGACCAACAGTAGAATTGGTGCATGTATTGTTGGATCATCATGAGTATACATTATAGCGCCATAAAAAATGGTTTAGCGGCGAGTCATGCGCTTTCCGCGTCTACGTCTAAGCGTCTTGTGTCTCTTTCCCTTAGTGCGTTTATGGTGTTTGGTGCGTCTAGTATGCTTATTGGATTTGCGCCCCCTGCGTCCAGACTTTCTACCACCTGTGTAACTATATCTGTTGATATTGTTATTTTTCAACAAGCTTGATAACACAGCCATATCTGCCTCATATTGTTTCATCTTTGCAGGATCGTTGATAGATGGTTTGACTGCCTTACTGGGAAGAGCCTGTCTGATAGTCTGGTAATTTCTCTCATCGTAGTTCATTCCAATTGATCTACCTAAATCGGTAAGCTCATACAATGTAATCTTAATCGTCTCAGGGGATTGAGTTTCGTCAGAGGAAGCAGGATGGATATTCATCTCCTTCTTTGTGTAAAGATCTCCTCCTTCAATAGGAAGCTTACCGCTCGCGCATATATTCGCGGCGACCGCTTGACACTTGGCAACATTGCTACTATTTTCGTTCGAACTTTTATCACCGAACGAAGCGCTCGCGCGACGGTTTCTCTCGGCTATAGACGACCCGAGACTGTTGGTTTTAGATTTGACACTACTGGCGGCACTACTTATACCAGATTTGGCCTTACTAGCGGCACTACTTATACTCTCTCTGAATCTACCAAACATTACTATAGAGTATAGTAACATTTTTTTACACCCTTGAAGATTTACAACGCCGTTTTTTCAATATGTTTGAAACGATGGATTGAAAAATACAAAACTCAATATAATATTACACGAACCAATCGTCCCGCTATTTCATATAAAATTACACAAGAACAGGTGAAAGATGCTTTACAATTACTCAAAGAAAACGAACAGATTACGATGAACGAACTTCAATATCAACTACAAAAGAAACATAAAACATTAGATATTTCACAACAACATCTCGGCACAATTCTACGAGAAAATAACAAAACACGGAAACGAACACGCCATTCACATTTTCCAATTATAAGGTATAATTGGTCAAAGGTGTAACAAGCGACCTAAATATTATAGCATACATTATTATTGCATATATATGAACTTGATATGATGTATCTTTTGTAAAATTAAACAACTTTATCGGTAAATCAAGTCCAAATCTACCAACAATCGATAATAATAGACCAAATACCATACCAACTATCAAACTATAATTATTACCATATTTGGAAATAATATAGTAATTAATTACTCCAAATATACCATATAATAATGGTATAAAAATTGGAAATAATTCATATGGAATAGATGAAGGGCGATGTTTATTATTATACGCAATTCCAATATATCCTAGTGTAATTATAGAAATAAAACTGGAAATGAAAAACACATTTAGGGTTGTTTTTAAATTCATTATTATATATATATATATTATAATAATGAAGATCGATACTAATTTATTAATTCAAACGTCCATCGCCGCATGTTTAGTAATTTTTGGAGTAGTTACTAAAAACTCATTCGAACAATTAGGGTTTCCTAATCATCCAATCGGGAAACCACTTGGAATGGGAATGTTTATAATGGGTTGGATATATATTGCTTACATATTCTCTATAAATAAACCAAATAAACTCGCGTTTATCCTTCCTTCCATAGGAATAGTGATTGCAGTAATGATGATGAAACAATATATGGTTAAAAAACAAACTCCGCCTATGGTTTTCCCAGTAATATTTGCTCTATCGTGGATAATTCTTGGTTTAAATGTTGGAAATCATTTATCTGGTAATCAAAAATATTTGGGATTATTTGCAAGTTTTTTGGTATTATTAAGCATGATGCAAATATTGCCGTATCAGCGAACCCATAATATTGTTGATGGTCCAGGACAGCCTCTATTTGTGATAGCGTGGGGTATATTAATAATGTTAAATAGCAATAGATAAAAAACGGCGTTTTAAATCTTCAAGGGTGTAATGCATCTCCAATACGAGACTGCGTGTGTTTTATCACCGACAAATCTGTATCATCTACAGCACCCAATGCAGACAGAATACAATCCTACATTATAATTCATACATTCCTACAAGTTGGAGTATATGAATAACTCTATCGACGCTTCAATGCACGGTGTGTCTTTCTCCTTTTCTTTTTACGAGATATGGATGCGCGTTTGGTTCTCTTAACGCGCTTCCGGTTCTTCCTTCGCATCCCACCTCGAACGGTTGATATTGTTGATGGCGAATTATTATACTTTTCTATATGAGCTATGATTTCTGGAGAAGTTCTTCTTATAGTCTCGTACATTTCCTCGTTATATCTCTCTACATTGGCTTCGATATTTATCATAATATTCTCAATGTCGGAGGGTACTTCATCTTCAATCAATATTTTCAACCACTTGTAATTGTTGTGATTTTTAGGAGCTAACCCTCCTAAGTAGGGTACTTTAGTGTCAATCATATAGCGTAACTTATCGACCCTACTGACTGCAGTGTCCGGTGGTATATTATGCTTAAATGTTGCCCCAAAATCTATTAGCAAGACATGCCCAGGTGAGCTCCCCTCCGAAGTCCCATGGGTATTGGGATAGGTATGAGTTGTATCAATAACAATATTTGGTAGAGAAAAGTCTCCATGCAAGTATCCCATGTCGTAAAGTTGGATGAGACGATGAGCCGCCATGTATTTATACCTGGTTATCATCGTGAAACTCACGCTATCCGTTTGAGTTTTTCGAACCAAAGATGGTATTCCTGTATTCCTGTTTAGAATGCTCCACAATGTGATGTAGTTTGTTGTATAGCCCATGGCGATAATACCCATCTGCACTTCAGGTTCGTTTTTGAAATCCATACTGGTTGGTGGATTTATACTATGTGGATTGAGCGTGTATAACAACTGTTGTCCTTGTGCATTGGTCAATATACTCGAGAACACTACTGGAGGACAAATCGGGTCTAGTTGGACATTTGATCTCTTGAACAGAGTTGTCTGTGTATCTCGTTCGGTTATAAAATCATCAACTGGTGTAGTGGATACACGGGTGCTACCAAACCCCCGCCCGGAACGAGGATGAATCGGAACAATCTTCAAGAAGATCTTGGTGTATTTTACCAATGTACCTTGCGGAGTGATGCTTGTGTATGGAGTGGTGTCGTTGTTTTCAATCTCCCAACCAAAACCACCAGCGCCCTTAGTAACGTATTTCTTTGTGGTACTTGGACCATTGATAAATTGTAAAAATGCACTAGCAGAAGTCTGTGGGTCGTCTAAAATTATGTTGTTCATGATATGATACTTATATATTGTAGATAAGATATCCTGCGATGGCGCACAAAATTACAATGAAAAGTAACGTAGCATTTTCAATACAAATAACTCCTGGTAGACATTTCTTCGGCATTCTATTGGTAAATAGTGTATACCGTCGTATGAGAAAAAGCAAACACAATAGTAGAGGGAAGAAGACGTGTAGGATACGAAATGTCAGCTCGCGTCGTTTTTAAATGTTCGCATAGATAAAACATGGGTCATACAAACACTTCAATGGCCAATAATGTTCAATCCACATACAATGCACCCAAGGGTACGATGAATACGCCCACTGGTTTATCTACTCGTGGCGCAGGGTTCTCTCGTATGCGTTTCCAGCTCCAAAATGCTTGGAACGGAGCGAACGCGGCCAAGTACAGCGGTAGTTCCCGCATGGCCCAGACACCCTTTAGAGCGGTGAACAATGCTGGAGACGTTGCTCCATCAGCATGCAACCCAAAATACGTGTACGACAGTTCTGTGTACATGAGATTCAAGAAGCAGAAGGCCGCAGTGCGATCATACAACGGTCAAAACTAAATCTTCTCATTGTTTTGTATGATATATCACTAATGTGACATCATACAAAAAATACAATCCAACTCATTGATGTTATTATTATGATTGAGTCAGACAATCACCACAGCCAATACGACTTTTGATGTGATTTGGTAACGATGTGCTGAACTTGTTCGCATCGACCACAATGGCTTCACCAGCGATAACCGTGGGTTCATACGACGGACAATCGTCGTTGCATGCGATTCGTTGACGGAGGTAGTGTGGTGTGAAAATACTGATCTTCATATCGGGCTTGTTGGGCAGAGTGCTGGTGCGCGAGTTACGGTTTATAGTATTATGCTTCGTCGGAAATGCGCTGTAAGTGGCTCCCTCGATGTTGGCGGGGTCGGAGCCTGGACAGTTATTGGTTTGGCTATTCTCATCCATAGAAGGACATTCGAGTCGCGCCAAGGCGTGGCGCGACATGAACGCACTATGTTTAGACCCGACGCTGTTTACGGATGTGTTGTTTGGAGGAAGAAATCCGCGCTTCGGTGTACAGACCGATGCGTATGTGTTCTCAATTGCTCCCTTTTTGGCGGGCGCGACGGATCCATGGCCACGCACCTTGCCTAAAGCACATTTCACATCGTTCGCGTTGTAACTCTTATATGTGAGCTGTTGTCCATCCTTGAGGATCGTGGCGCTACCGAGTGCGATGCTCTTAAGCCGTCGCAGGCGGTCGGATGCGTCGGTATATGTGTCTCTTACAGCTGGTGCGTCCATATCAGTGCCCGTGTACTGTTTGCGTCCCATAGCAAAAGATGATGTGTCGTCGCTCACCCCGAACTTAGGTGGATTAGAATGTTTAGAATTCTGTATCCCATTATTACCGACGATGCGAGCTTGTGTGTCATTGGGACGACTAGGAGATGTAAGTGCGAACATTAGAGGAGTCGATGCATAGCTTCCACCAATGAAGGAAATGTTACAATACTGATTGAATGCAATGGTCGTCATATTTATACTAGTATGCGATTAGGTGTAGTATATATATATATACAAACGAAAAGAATTGGTGTCTTCTATTTCTTTTAGACATATACTATATAATCAATGACGATGAATAGATTTTTATTTGAATATTTAGCTACATTTGCGTTCGCATATGTAATTATTGCAACGGGAGGGAACGTGTATGCGTCGTCTGGAATCTTTGCGATTCTGCTTATCCTTGGAGCAAAGATCACAGGTACGCTATTAAATCCTGCAATGACCCTTGCGATGTTGAGCATGGGCAAGGTTGCGTCCAGTGACGTATTGCCCTTCATCGGCGTTCAGATCGCAGGCGCATTGACAGCAGCTGAGTTGGTCAAACGTCTTCGGATCGGTGTTTAGCACACTGCTGACCAAATTCATATGGTGGTAATGTAGATATGAATTTTAATCACATAGTACAGTATAATGGGACGTAAATCATCATATCGCCATACAATGGGTGGTCGCCGAACTCGTAGAATGAGAGGTGGATACGAAGAGTCTGGAATGGGTGCACCTATGACTGCACCTATGACTGCACCTGCAGCCTCGTACCTACCAAGAGAAGAAGAAGAAGAAGAAAAAGAAGGGTGGTTGTCTAAAATCGGATCCATGGGAAGCAACATGGGTAGCCAACTCGGATCCATGGGTAGTAGATTAAAGGAAAGCACAATTGGTGGCAGGAGGAGAAGGAGAACCATGGATGGTGGCAGGAGGAGAAGGAGAACCATGGATGGTGGCAGGAGGAGAAGGAGAACCCTGAAGGGTGGCAGGAAGAGTAGAAAGGGTGGCAGGAAGAGCAGAAAGGGGGGTCGTAGAGGGTATTAGAAAGACACGAATATGATAAACTATTCGGATAAAAATTGAAAAGTAACTTTAGCTATTCTACTACACATAACAGCATAGTAGAAAAGCATACAACTTGATACATACCAGTAAAAGTAAGTTCATAACACCATATAGATGAATCACGTTGGGCCGTTATTCCTATTCATTACTGGTATATGTGTCGTCCTGTTTATTATCTTTATGATATGGTGCGTTGTTGTCAATGGGTATACATGTTTATGTGATTCCGATGAGATGATCATCGAAAAACCTACCATAAATAATATATTATTCGCGGAGGTGTAAAATGTCGTGTCGTTGGCATAATGTAACTGAACAGGTAATATATATTATATCGAATATTGTTACCTATTTTTGTATGTTTGTCATGAGACGGAACATGATATATATGACCAGAAGCCCCAGACATACAAAATATATCTGAGCCATGACGTCGTTTGGCAAGGTGGGTGCGGTCTCAATCGGTGATCCACTAAACGTTGATAACCCCGAAAACCCTTCGCTACACTTGACTCCAGAGACAGGATTTGTTCCGCTCCCCCCCCACATACATGGGTTTAGGTCTTTAATATCAACGTCGGCAACGAACTGTGTATCGGTTCCAGTGGTGTTATTTATATCAATTGTCTCCATGGTCAGAGCGCGACATATGGGTTTTGAACCGCTCGTGAACGCCGACATGATCGCCATGGGGTTGAGTACCTCCATGTTAGATACAGCTCCAGGGATAAGCCCTCTAAAGCTGGACATGTTAATCCCCATAACATTGGAAATCAGTGGAATTCCTCCCTGTGGAACGTTGTTGATATAGATGTACCGAGGGACATCCTTCTTCGTCTTGTCGTCTTTGCAAGTCGTTCCCGTCTTCATGAAGTATTTATTTCCGAGTGGTTTTCCTGTGGAAGATGCTCCCTTTCCTGTGACGAGCACTTCAACGTAATCCACTAGTCCGCCCATGTTGCGACCCAGTTGTGGGAGACTCCCACTCGTACCCATATGGAGGCTGGCTGGCGAACGGATGTTTTTATGGTAAGGGTATGTCTGTGGAGCAGATCCGCTAGTTTGAGGCGATGATGAGAACATTGACATGGCGTATGTATCGGTAGTACTGTAGTACTGTACCCGCAGATAAAAATCAGTATATGTGTATGTACCTATCAATGATTGTATATGGAAGATGTCGCCTAGTGTAGTCCTGTTACAGGCTTACTGGTTGCTTTTTGACTATCTTTCGCGCGACCCGTCTGTGCTGCTTTAATGGAAGCCATTTGGTTGTTCAGTTTATCAACGTTAGTCTGAATCTTAGCCACATGCTGATCTAGACCATCCATCTTTTTAACTTTGTCCTGCAAGTACTGAATATTTCCTGCATTCGTTTGTACCTTAGTTCCAATGTTCTCGTTACCAGCATTGTAGCTCTTCTGTTGGTTCTGTACCCCCTCAATTACCTGACACGAACACCATATATTAAAGTGATAAGCGAATATGGTTATGATGACGATAGCGAGTATGATACCAATATGTTTACGTATCATGTCTATGTATTGTACAGTACGGTGTATACTTTGTACAAACATAATATTTATCCAGTGTACAGTATACTGAATGACACAGAACTACTCCGCCCTGACAGGTATCTCTGCCCCGACGAATCTCCGCCCACACACAAACAAAGATTATACGAACGATGTCGTATACAAACATGGTCTACCCCGACCCATGAAATGGAATTATCGTCTAGGGAAGCTCAATACCGTTGCCATGGATGCAACGACCCCAGATACATACCAGGTCACAAATAATAATCGCTATGTGCGATCGAGTAAAACCGTTCCATTGATCGCATTGATGATGGACCGACCAGGCCACTCTATCAATACAGAAATATCGTGCAATATCAATGACACGAAGCTTGAGTTCGACGAGAATCTTACTACAACCGATTGTTGTAAGGCGAGGAACGCACTGCGCCTTGTGCGTGGTCCTAGTACAGTTCTTAACAAGACGGATCAAAAGTATTACCCTACGCAGCAACAATATCTTCGTTCTCGTGGTATGACACTTAAGCAACAATCATTCCATTACGCGAACGCGAATACGGGCGGATGCGATCCCAATTTAAATAACAAAACCGACACTGTAGTCAACGTATTCAATCCCAGTAACGCTCAGTTTTCGCAGGATGGTGGTGTGTCGAGTAGTTCTCGAACGACCCGATTGACTCTGAATACCATTAAGACCGCAATCGGTACTGGTCCCAATAAACCAATCCATAAAACGTTTGATACGTGTCGTACAGGTCTCCCAGCGAGCATGCGAGCGAGTCAGAGATGTAGATAGATATAGCAAGCAAGCAAGCAAACAATCAATCAAGCAGTGTAGTCGCATATTATCTATCAGTGAGTGTCGCATTTGTTGGAATATTATTTTTTTCACACCAGTAGACACATCTCATAATTGATGTTTTTTTCGCAGATTCGCAACGACTCTCTTTTGAAGAGTTCTTTATCATCATCATCAGGCTATCGTACTGTTCCACATTTTTTTGCCCGATCAACAAGTTACACTCTTCTATTTTATTTGCAAAATAGTGTGACATTTCATAATCTGTAACCGAATATATGATTTCGGGAGGTATTGTAGATTTGGCTGCGTTTGCGGAAGTGATTAGATTGTCTAACGCAATCGGTCGTGACAATAACTTTGTGAATACTACAAATCGTGTATCCGTGTCTTCTGATACGAATGGACGCATGATATGCATATTAGTATATTTTCCCGACAGAACAAATAGTACATCCAGTATAGGTTTAAAATATAGCGCTCCGATCTTTATCACCACCGATCCATTTTTCTCTTGGCATGCGAGGATAATCGCGAGGGTCTTCAGTAGAAACATTAGATATGTAGGTGGATACGTTGGTGTGTTGGCGCATGCGTCCACGTAAATAAGGGCACTTTGCTTTGACGTCGGGATATTGTTCACGTATTCAAACCATGTTGGGTCGCGTAAACGTATAGGTAAAATATGAGTGACCGCGGGTGGATGACGAGGGAGCATGTACGCGACAACATGAGAAAAGGACGAATAATCATTACCTATGTACAGTATTTTATGATTTGCTGTCGCAGACTGCATGGGTTGTAACAAGTCGCATGTACTTAGAACCTCTACCCGTGTAAAGAATGAGTTGTTAAACACCTCTCCCATTCCATGTTTTGCTGCAAAATCGGGACATACTACCTCGGATAAGAATCCATATATATCATTGATTTTCATCATATGGATGATGTCCTCGTCTGACATATTATGTTGTTTCGCTAGGTATGTTATATTGAACTGGGACTTGATGTTGGGAATACTATTGAAAAAACTATTTGATATGGTGGGTACAATGGATGCAGCTGTTGTGGTACGGATCATGAGCGATGCATCATGTGGTTTTGTCGGTATTATATGGTAGTTCATTTGTGTGTGTGTGTGTGTTTTGTATGTTATTTTTCTGTTCCTGTATTGTTACTTGTGTGGTATGTTTATACTATTTGACATTGATGTTAGGTAGTGTGCCGTGCGTTACAAAAAATGAATACATTGTTTCGATCCATATAATAATTATTTTTATGTAGATTTTCACACCTTAGCTATTCCTATTTGCTGGTGGTAGTAGCTCCTTGAAGCACAATAGACTTGTTTAACTTTCGCGGCTTCCGAACGGATATCGTTCGTTTCTTTTGTGTTGATGATGGTTTCTCACTGATCACCAGTTCTATATCGTCAGCTACAAATTGGTCTGCGCCTTCATCTTCGTCTGCGACTGCGACTGCGATCTCGGTAGCAGAAGCGATCTCAGATTCAATGGGAATCTCCGCGTCACGGTCACCCAGTTCCTCTGCGGTTACGCGATCGATGTTCACATTGGATATCTTTTTGAACACGAAGTAACGGTTCTTGAATGATATCTCCTTCTCATTGGCGGTCATGTTGGCAGCGGTACCGAACTCGGTTGATCCACGTCCCAGTTTGGAGGAAGTCATTTGTTTGAACAGATCTTCAAATAGTCCGCATCCCGACGGGAGCCCAATGCGCTTCGCGTCGACATCGGTCAGAACCTGGAATCCGTAGTTCTCCATAACACGGATCAAGTAGTCAAAGTTCACCAAGTACTCCTCAAATGCTTTGTTGATGGTCTCTTGATACACACTGATAGTGTAGCCCACACTAGTTCGGTCGTCTTCAAATGTGTCTTCGTCGTACAACTTCTTGACTCCCCATATTTTGGTTGATGTGTTGGCGTGATGAAGTTCTACCTCATCGCCATTCTTCTTACCCTTCAACATATTGAATATGCGTTTGCCGTCGTAGCATGTGCCGACAAAGTACCCTCCCACCTTGGTACATTCAACCACGTTCCGAATAAACCGATGCAGGATATGTTTATCCTCGAAGAAGTAGTGGAGTGCGAACTGACATGATGTCACATTGAATCCGTCCTCACCCACACCATAATGCTTTGCAACTCCCTTACCGATCGCAACATTCTTGGGCGTGCGACCGAACACGGAGGCAGTGATTTGTTTCGCCTTCTCAGTCATGGATTCTCCCGTGCGAATATTCATCTGACTGTTACCTACGACGAACAGAGCCGATGGCATGGTCTTTGTCTTCTTCTTGAGGTTCAGGAATCGCGCGCATGCGCCGTCGAGGCGGTTTTCAATATTGTCAGGGGACAAATCCACCCCAAATACGAACGAGAGGCGCGCCTGGATCCATTTGGAGAAGTCACCGCCCTTACCACAAGCCACATCGACAAGTGTGTCTCCTGGACGACTCACCTTGGTAATGAGCATCATCTTCACATACAAGTTGTGAAAGTCGCGTAGCGAGTTTGTGTGATAGCTCATCTTGTTCTTGTTCACGCGGTTGTAATAGACATCATTGTCACTTTCTGTTGCAGGGACGCCGAGACCTGTTCTGATCATGCTGTGTGTGATGGGACTATGGATAGAGAACCAGTTGCTATTGGCCACATTGTATGCGTTTCCGAAGTTATTCAGTTTACGGCGAAACTCGTTCGTTTTATCGTATCGCACCCTTAATGGTATCCATTGCCATAGCGCGTCGTTGGTCATCTCGTATCGGAACTCCACAATCATCTGCTCGTCGAACACCTCGTTTTCCTCTGTGTACATCTGTTCATCGCCATTACCATCCTTGCGCAGCATGACGTTACATATACCACCATTGATATCGTAAGGATTCGTAGGGAAGAACTGCATAGGTCTATAGTTGCTAGGTGTATCCGATTTTGTCGCATCATGATATGTTGGTATGTTGTCGTCGTACACGTCCTGACATGGATTAATGTAGCCATGCTGCTTTTCTTCAAAACCGCACATCAGAATCAGAGTCTTGTACTGCTTTAACTGTGTTGTGCTCGCAGCATCTAGTCCGCTCGCAAACATGGTCTTTTTTATCGGACGGTTGTCGTCACCCATCTTGACTGTAACCAGGAAATCCACCGTATTGAATTCCGCGGGCTTCCATTTGAATGAACGTGCCCAAGTGAGCTTATTGAGGGGACCCACCTTGCCCACCTCGTCCGCGCCCACACCCATGTCGCTGGGTGTGAATATGAGCCCGTCCGTCGTGTACTCAAACAGTTCATTGTCTACGCGGTCCAGAATCGTCGCGCAACCCGCAAAGATGCTTTTCGTGGGTGAGCTGGCATAGAACTGTTTCACACTGACACGAAGTGGTGATTGAACTCGTTCTTGTGGGTCTAGTCCAGGTCCAGGAACAACAGACGACAATATGATCTCCTTCATCAATGTAACAAGAATATGGTGACGCGATTTATGTTGGTGTTTGTCGTCAGTTTCATCATTAGATATTTCGCGATAGAATACGTGCGAACGAACATTCTTACCATTCACCATATACACATCAAACGCAGCGAACAGGTTGATGAACTTACCATGTTTGTCGTGAGTGATGATCTCACCGTCCAGAAGCGTGTTATAGAATAGTTTGTTTTCCGTCTTTGCGCCTGTGAATAGGATCTTCATGTTTGTGTTTATCAAATACACTAGACCTGTATTTGCAATAAATAGAAGGCGGCGCTCACCATCAGCTTTGTCAGTGACTGTGTAATTGTTACGTACATTCGGCATATTTGAATTATAGTCTTCTGCGGTGTCGTCGGTGATGTTGCCGCGCTGGAGCGTAAATGATGACGGACCTATGAAATGGTTTGAGAATAGACGCGATCCATGTTTGATGCCAATGAGTCGCAGATATTCTTCTGCGACACCCAATTGGTCACTTACGGGTACTGGATAAGACGTCTCTTGTATTCCCATGAGCACATATTTAATGCACTTGCGCAGATTCACTATGAGTGTTTCCACATTTTCCGTAGGTGTACCTATTCCGATCATTGAGTTATCCACCTCAACTTCAACTTCATACGCCTCATCTGCTAGGAAAACTCCTGCCTCTGATGTGGTGTATGCACGCGTGTCTGGACGCATGCCTGCACTCTTCACTATACTGATATCTACCTTTACTGGATAATCAGGGTGTGTAAATGTTACACGATTAATGTAGCGAAACGCCTTCTTGCTCTTCTGCCAGCTATCCACGGTGCTCTTCGCGATGCCGAATCGGGAGACTAAACTATACTCCTCCTCTGTGCTGTATGATACCTTGAAATGGAAGTCCATGAAATTGGCGGACGATAATTTCGCACCAGTGGTCGGATGCTTCGCATCTGATTTCTTGTGCATAGATATCGCGCGACTGTATATTGGCGCGTCCAATATCTTATTGATATCGTTATGTACACAATACTCCTGGATTGCAGCGAATCCACGGATCTCTACACGTACCTTCGATAGCGCGTATGTGCCATTTCGACTGTCCAAGAACTCTGGTTGGATTCGTAGCATGTATGCGCCTGCATCGTTCACAGTAGAGAATCCTAGTGACTGTAGTTTGGATATCACGTTATCGTAGTCGTTTCGTGTGAGGGGGGGTACGTACGGAGTAGTATCTGGTCCGTTTTTGGGATTGTGGTAGCGTGGCGTATTGAACTTTACCTCGAGTTCGTTGTTCACATTGGAAGACGTGCCATTGATAAATGGTTTGCGTTCCCAGAATGCTCGACAAAGTGATTCCATCATTGGTCCTGCCTTCTTCGTTCCGTCGCGCAGCTTCTTAACATCAACGATGCGCTCACCGCGTTTGTTATTGTTAGGACGACTATCGCGTTGATTGGTACGGCGATCGGTTGTTTTATGGTTACTGCTCATGGTATGTATAGTATACAGTACAGGCTTATTATTATATGATGTTGTGACTCTTCTCATATTCAATCCATTCAATTCTACTGCATGTCATTGTAGTAGTAATAGTAATAATACATGTGTGCTCATAGCACATATGTATATTTGATAAATGACTATAGATTATGCATAATGGTTTCGTAAAGCTGTGGCTTCGTCTTCTTCCACGCGGTCTCAGAATCCAGAATTTTTAACGCCACGCTCATATCTCGTAACTCCCCGACCTTATATGACGAGATTGCGCGAAGAGGGTTCGTGATACTGACCGCCTTCACATAGTACATGGACTGTTGTGTAGGTATTACATCTATTCCCTCTGTATTAGTCTCAGTTTTAGTGCTTGTGCGGCGCATATACTCGTCCATCTTTGACGGATTCACGTCCATTTCGTATCCGTATCGCGTGCGAGGTGAATCGTATTGATGGATCACACATATATTAGAACCAGTATCCGTCTCTTCTACGTCAAACAATACCTCAAACACCTTGCGTCTATGTACAAACAGGACATTCAGGTTGCTGACAATACATAACGCAATAAATGTCTTGACGTCGATCGCGCGGTCATGGACCAATGTATTCTCAATCGCATCAATGCCACGAATCTTGTTCGCGGTTAGCTGTTTGCGATGCAGACGTATTAGGTCTACACATTTTAGCTTCTCTGTCTTCTCTATAATAAACCGTTGTGTATCAAGTATCTCATATGCACTAAATCCGTGTGCTAGAACATAGTAGCACCAAAAAAGCTGGTCTGATTCTTTTGGGAAAAACATCTCAGATGTCTTCTCCTTTATGTCTTGATCCTTTTTCAATGTCTTATCCCATTCAGCGATTAGAGCTGTATCGGATGACTCTAGTTGTATGCTGTTGTTGGCCTTATGTTGGTGTGTCCGTGACAGAGTTTTTAAAGTAAACATATGTGGTTGTAAATCATTAAGTATTCCTTCTATCATGTTTGATCTGGTATTATACACTTGATGATGCAGTAGTAATACTAAGAGGCGTGTTCTCTTTATGCTCTTGTAACATGTAATTTTCGTTTGTGCTCAATTGGGTATCAATGTACGTCAAATCGTTCTCCTGTTGGTGAACGTACTCCAAGAACGCATTCAGTTTGTCAATTGTAGTATTCTCCACATCAGTCATATTGATATGAACCCCATATTTATTTTCGTTGATGACTGTGTGTTTATCCGCTTGAAAAATACGTAATATTTCTACCTGATTAATCTTGGTTAGTAGTTCCAGTTTTCCACACAAGGTCTGTAGGTCTTGTGGTGACCAGGTGTTCGCCGTGTTTGCATACACGATGTTCTCGGTGGTTGAGTTTATATTCAACTCTGTACTCGTAATTATACCTAGTTGCTCCATATCATGAAGTATGGTAACATATCTAAACCTTTTACATCTACTCTTATTTTATGACAATCTTAGGTTTCTTCTTTCCTTCACCTCTGTCAACTGCGGAACGAACGATATTGGTTGGTTCGACGAGTTGTGCCACCACCGATATATGGGTATCGTTCAATTCGAATCGTTGTCCGATCACACTGAGTTTGATCGAGTCCCCTTCCTTGATGGTGCTAAAATACGCATTGTCATAGTTGTGATCACGTGTCACAAATACAACTATAGGACTGGGATTGAACACGCTCTCTGCACGGATTCCTGCCTTGGTGATATTCGTTGCAGTACACTGTATGTACATACCTTCTACAGGGTGACATACCTGGCATTCAAATACCACTGCAAAGCATATCAAATCGGCTACCGCCTTTCCTGCCGAATAGGATATAATCTTAGCCGAATCAACTTTAATGAACCCTTCCACTGAACATTTACCCTCATGTTGCATCTTGATACATCTCTCAAGTGTCTGTGTCAAGTTCTTGCCCACGCTTGTGATATGAATTGCTACTTGTCTGTCAAGGATCGCATGTTCAAACAGCGATGGCATATCGGACGGTGAATTACGAGAACGGTTTTGATTCTTTCGTTGGCTCGTCTGATGTTGTGTACGAGGTTGAAGAGAAGCGTTCATTCTGACTACTATATACTGGGGATACTATTTTTATACCATGTTGTCCTAAGATAATATCCATTCAATTTTAGGCAATATCTCTATTTCTCTAGACATAGGTTGAACGCACCCACTAGTTCGTTCTTGGAAACAGAACGTGGTCCGACCGTATTATCAGGTTCATATACAATTTCATTGAGACGTGTTGTAATAACATCAATATCGTTATCCTCGCAGAACTTGGGTGTAAATCGGATAAAGTAGTGTGAATGAACACTCTTCGTTTCCGCATCTGCTGCGGTCGGAGTACGTGTGACACGTCCAGCATACACACCGACACGACGCACCGCCACATGAGGAGTATTATCGGTTTGGTTTGGACCAGTAACCAAATCAGGGCGTTTCACAAAAGAAAAATATGTTGGGACATGCACAACAGGAACAGTTCTCTGATTCGTCTGTCTGACCCATATCTGAAATATGCATGGGCTATCATATTCTTTGTCGTTCACTAAAAATGACGACGGATCTAGATCATGTTGGTGATACATATGGTAGTTTGGTGAGAATGCGCGACGCATGCTGTCCTTCTTGAAACTCTTGGGAAGAATGAACGAGATGGAATCAGCGAATTCACAAGACCGTTTTATGAACTTTATGGCGAGTGATGCCTGGCGTCCGAATGGTGGGTTGCCCACCACATGGATCCGACCACCCGATTCCCCACCGATTCCAGATCTCAACTCGTCGAGTGGGATGCTCAAATAATCTCGCTTCATCACATCGATATGGTCGGGGAGAATATCATACATCTTCAACTGACATTTCAGAGTTTTGAGTGAAGAGATAAATGAGCCACTACCTGCACTCGGTTCAATGACTATATCTTTGTTCAGATGACGCGGAGACACATGTTTTCTCATTAGAGCCACACATTCGCGCGCCACTCCAGTCTTTGTATAATATTTATCAATGGGGTTGCGATCCAGTCCCGTTGTTTGTTCTACTGCACATGTGACGTGAGTCACTATAGGATCAATAACTATATCTTCTATGCCTATATTTAACATGTGTATATATCATATTCATGTTAAATGCGTCTATATCTTTTACGTCTGTCACTCGTCTGATCACACCTTCAATACATCACGGAACATGTGCTGGTCCTCGTAGTCAAAGAACCAACGCTTTCCGTCCTTTTTGGTAGAGTCGTAGTGACGTAGTATGAACTCTACGAATACACATGTCTCGTGCATCACATAGTAACTGATTCTCTGTGGTGGGTCCAATGTCTTGTCCATCTTCGGGCTAATATATTTCAGTTTATCCAAGACCTCTTCGGATATGAGTTTGCGAAGAATATCAAGCTTGAACTCCTTCTTCATCTCACCACAACGGTGTCCCTTGCTTCGTTTGTTTGAGAACTCCTTCAGTTTGAAAATGATGTTTGCATTCTTCATGTCGTCACCAATGAATCCGAACAAATGCGCAACGTCATCTGAGATGACTGCATTGTTCTCCATTATATGATTGGTTAAATCTTTTACGTCCTCTGTTTGAGCGGGGTGCCACGATTTGACTGTACTAGTACTAGCACCATTGTCAGAGGTTGATAGGACGTAATATATTGCACCACCCCCCTTCTTTAACGATGTATCATAGAACGCCATTCCGATTACAGGGTAGTCTCCAGTCGTCTCAATCTGTCGTGAAACAAACCATTGCTTGATGCGATTCTTCATGTCTATATTAGGTTCGGTCATCACTCCATCAAACACGTAGTGTAATAATGTGATTTTATGTACCATTTGAAGATGTCCCATGAGATGATCCATTAGTATGTTAAATGCGTCATACTTTGTCATTATCTCGTTATTCACCAGTCGTAACATAGCGGATCCGAAATACTTGTATATGTCACGTTCTCCACGCTTCATATTGGTAGCGGTATCATACACCTCCTTCGCAAGTTTATATTCGGTGTCTAGACGTGTCACAATCTCATCACCATTGATGATGGATGCGTGCGCTGCACTGATTGCACTGGGTGCGCTGATAGCATTCACGGTCACCCCTCCATCTTCTACCACATGTGTATCACCGTCACCAATCTTCGCGTCGGCATCGGTTGCATTTTGTGACTGACTCGCAGCGCGCATCAGGTTGTCATCAAGAGTAGGTGCGAGATCCATCTTGATTTTCAACCTGTCATGTTTGAACTGCAGTGGCACCGTTCTCTCAAACAATGTAATATGTTTGTCCATGAGTTCAATAGGTTGGAACAGATAATATTCTCCGAGGTTGACCAATCGCCCACTGCGACCATATGAGTCCGTTATGTACTCAGTGTCCGTATCCACAAGAATTGTGAGCGCAGCATACACCTGTGCGATGGGATACTTCTTGATATGCATTAATCGTGCGAACAAATCGTCCTTCCTATAGAAATGATTCTCTCTGAACAGTCCTCGTATCTTCTGTATAATCTTGTCGGTGTTCAACAATATGAATCGTTCGTCGTATGTACTGTTGTTCAGGTCCTCTTCAATCAACTCCGATGATTCTGTTTTGCTGTAGCATTTGTAGTTACCGTCCTCCATGAAATCAGTGAGTGTGGTATTTGCTTGGTCGCCCACAACGAAATCGGGTATTACTTTTCCAGAAGACAATAGTTGCTCTACACTCTGGTCCATTTTGTCCGCACTGAAATTGGTTTGCGAATGGTTCAAGAAACAATCCACAGAGAACTCCTTGAGAGCGCGTGTTACGACTCCTATTTGGACCGCCTTGGCCTCCGCGTTACGATATACGTAGATATCGGCTGTCTCTTGCGTTTCGTCGCGCACTGCGGAGCCATACATGAATATTTGTACGTTTCGTTCGCGGAATGGAAGAAGTTTGTGACTATTGTGACGCACGGCGCGTCCCACGATCTGATCAATCCTGCTCATATTGTACCATGGTTCGACGATATGTACCTGGCGAATGAACTTGAGATCAACGCCTTCCGATCCCGCCATGGAAACTAATACCACCTTGACATGGTCACCGTAGACGTTTTCGTCTTTCGTGGCTGCGGCAATCTCCGCAGCGTTCCCTGGCGAGATTCGTTTGTCGCCTGTGATCATGATGTATTTGGCTTGACGAGGAGGATTGGCTCCGACAAGGAATGGTTTGGCCGCGGGTGGTGTTTTAAATAGCGACTTGTCCTTGGTACCGTAGCGTGCGATACCCATCTCTTCCAATGCGAGCGCGATCGGAATGAGTCCGCCGTCCAAATACTGCGAATACACCAATACCACTCCAACAGACTCTAGAATACTGTCGCATACCTGCTTCAGTTTCCCACTGTATCGCCCCACATTATCAGGTGCTAGAAAGTTCTTATGTTCCTTGCTCTGTTGTATCCATGTCTTGTATGCGAACTGTCCCTTCATATAATTACTCTCCGTGCGCTCGTCGACGTAGTCCATCGTGGATTTCAATCCTCGCGTTCCAATGGCGTCCTTGGCGACCGCTGCGTGACGAGCTAGAACATTCTCTACCTTATTTGCATCTACAGTAGTATCGTCGGCGTCTAGCCCAGTCATATCATTCAGTGGAAATGTCATATTCAAGCATTGGAGTGGATCTTGTAAGCGTGTGTATCCTATACGGACTGTGCCTTTAGTACCACTACCTTCTTCGTCACCATCGTCTTCGTCATCGCCTGATTTTTTAGTATGTGTCCTACCAGACGCCATATCCGATACTAGATCTTGTATCATGTTGTTATATACACCTTCTTGGTACTCGCCCAGACGTGTCACGTATATATTTGACTTGGTGATCGTATTCACTTTGTTCTGTACCACCTCACCACCTACAATACTATTCTTCTGTAGTGGGATAACGCTAAACGTATTATCTGGTGAAAACAGGTCGGGATACACACGATAAGGAAATGTATATGGGTTCTCGCCTCTGACGAACGATACATACCCCGCAGTTTTACGTGCCAATACGTCGCGTCCGCTCTCGGTCTCCTCTTCCTCATCGCTCTCTTGGAACTCTCCGTTCGCATTGAATACATCGCTCACTTTGATGAGTCCGCGACCGTCGTTCATATTCATGAGGTTGATCAACCACACAATCTCCTTGTAGTTGTTAAACATGGGTGTTCCTGATAGAAGTAGTAGTTTCATACGTGTCGTACTCTTAATGAGAAACATGAGTTGATTGGCTGTCCTCTTGTTACCAACGTCATCCGCGTTTCTGATGTTATGGACCTCGTCAATGCATAGTAGTCGGTCATCGAACTCGGACTTCAAGTTGCGCTTCATGCGTGCAATTTGCTTAGACGATGTCACGTCGTCATCAATACGGATACCGATCATCTGTTTCTTCTCAATATAGTTCGTGAACTCGCGGTATCCCATGAATTCATATGATTCATTGATGATACGGTTTATCTGAAGTACTGTGCGTTCCTTTGACACATTCTTCGTCTTGGTGGGGTTTATCTCGCGAATAAGCTTGTTACCGATGCACGATTTGATGAACCATTCCCCATTCAGATTCGTCATTGTGCTTTCATTGAACAATTGGAGTCGGAAGTTATCCTGTACGTTGGGTGACGCGACAATGAGAATCTTCTTCATGTCTCCCGTCTGGCGGATATAATCGCGGTGCTCTTCGCAAATACCGATTGCAGAACACGTTTTTCCTGTCCCTAGACCATGGAACAGCAATAAACTGTTGTAGGGTGTGCGTGACGACAAAAAGTTCTTCACAAACATTTGATGGGGAGTCAGTTCGAACTCCATCTGTGCCAACTCATTGGCTCGTGCCTCCACGTCGTGTACATCTCCATCGTACATTGTATCGCGGAACTCGCGCTTGTTTGCGATCTTCAGTGAAAAATCGGGGTCATTTAAGGTGGGATACATATCATTGTTTTCATTGCCATCGTTATTGGTCGTTGGTTGATTTCTCTCCGCGAACTCTCGGCGAAGGAGAAACTTGTTACAGCTGTGTAGTGGTTCATATACATTGTTGTCGAAGTCGCACTTCTCTGCGATGACCTGGTTCGGATCAGGTGCGACGATATGTACGACATCATTATCTTCTTGTATCGTTAATTCGGGTGCGGACATACTGGTATATCGTGTGTTACTACTATATAGCTATATTACTATATCCTACGAATAAAAACTATACACATCTAACATTTTGCATATATTCTGCACTATCCGTATCTTCTCTAAACTATACGGACGTATACATTCTATGCATTCTGCTGCGGTTTTCCACTCTAGATTGCTTACCTCAGACCTCTGGAACTTTGTCATATCGCAGTCGGTTTGGGTTGTATGAGCCAAATAGAACTTGTGTTTGTACGACTTGAAGTTTGATCCAATAAAATACTCCTTGTATGGCACAATGTTCTCTATTACAGTGATAGATGTCTTGTCTAGTCCAGTTTCTTCTTCGAACTCACGCAAAGCACAGTCGATGTCGTTCTCACGGAAGTTCCTACGCCCCTTTGGAAACTCCCACTCCTGCTCCCTCCATGCAGTCGGGCTACTATGTACCATATCAGCTAATGTATGAGTTGGTTCGTTGTCTCCAATATCGCCAATTACAACCCCTACGGTGCGCAGTATATCGAACTTTTTAGAGGAAATGTTCTCCTCCGACTTGTACGTTCCGTGTGTAGCTCGTCCCCATAGTTCCTCCCATAGAGTAGTGAATGGGAGCGTGAGGATGCGGTTCTTTTCAACCATAGACATCTCGTCGATACACTTTTGTATCTGGAACCGATTTGACAATGAGTATTTTCCACGTATAAAATCAATGTACCCAAAGGAGTCCTTACGACGGATCATAAGAAACTCTGGTACATTGTGTCTGTTCATGCGAAATAGAATAATTCCATAACTTGTTATGGGAAGTTTGCACTGGTAAAACATGTGACCTATCTTACCACAATTACTACAGGTTGTTGATGATGACATGGTTGTATGACCATGACGTTCTGGTCGGGCTAGTATAGTAGCACTAATTGTATGATTTTGTTCGGTTGGAGATGATTCGAATACGAAGTTCATTTGATTGATTGAGAGGTATTGTCGTTCGTGGCACTAATATACTAGTATGTGGCTTATGTATCTAAGCGATGAATAGCCCGATTTATAATATGCCCTCAGGGTAATGGTAGACCTAGATGCAAAGGTATGGGGGCCACATTATTGGTTCTTCTTACATACCGCTACGATGACGTATCCTCTGCACCCAAATGACGGAGTGAAGAAGAAGTACTACGATTTTATTCAGAACTTACCTCTCTTCATCCCGAATGCGGATATGGCATCGGCGTTCCAACACATGTTGGACACGTACCCAATGTCCCCTTATTTAGACTCACGTGACTCACTCGTTCGCTGGATGCATTTTGTACACAACAAGATGAACAAACAGCTTGGTGTGAAGCAGGTATCAATGTCAAAGTTCTACGCAGACTATCATGACAACTACAAGCCGAGAGATGTGAAGTACATTGAGTGGGCCAAAACGAAGCGTCATGTCTTGTATGCAGTGCTCGTTTGCGCTCTGTTCGGTATGATATATTACCTGTATAACAGGTAGGTAGCTGCTACTGCTACTTTGAAATAATATGTATTGTATATATCAGTATGACATCAAACCGACGTAAAGGACGTGGGAAAAACATGAAGGGATCTGGATCCATTGGGTCAGGTGGATATGGATGCGTGTTCCTTCCCGCATTAAAGTGTGACAATGATGACGATAATACAAACGCAGACATAGATAATATGGATCCACGTACAAAGTATGTGACGAAACTGCTCACAAACAAGCATGCGGAGACAGAGTTCGCACTCATTCGCAAGTTTGATAAGCGACTACGATCCATTCCCGATTATGCCAATTACTTTTTGGTGGCAAACGTGGCAAAGTGTCGTCCTGGTCCTCTCACGAAACGCGATATGCATGCGTACGACAAGCAATGCAAACCCTTGATAAAGAAGAATATAACACGAAAGAATATCAATCGTTCTCTACACAAAGTCACATCCATACTCATTCCCTATGGAGGAGACACCGTTGATGATTTCTGTCTGGCCCACGCGAACGACTATCCTGCTATGGAAGGTATTCTCTCCTCGCTACAAGATCTTCTCATTCGCGGTATTCTACCGATGAACGGGCTTGGTCTATTCCATGGTGACATCAAGTCGTCAAACATTATGTTCTACCATGGAAAGTCAAAGCTGATTGATTGGGGTCTGGCGTTTGATATGACTACGTTTGGTTCCAAAAACATAAAGAATAGCGTAGATCGTATGGCGACGTATCGTCCATTTCAGTTCAATCTCCCACCGTCATGTATCTTGTTTAACGACGAGTTTAGTGATGCCGTTAACGCGTTTCTATTGACACAAGAACCTAATCAAAAACCGAGTCGCGATGACATAGTCGCGTTTGCTGCGGGGTTCATAGGCGACTGGAACCAGATACGCGGTGAGGGGTCAATATCTATTATGAATACCATTTATGGAAAGCTCGTTCCTTATGCGTCATCCAAGTTCGACATCCCTTACGCAGGCAATGAACGGAGTGGTGCTTATATGGGGAGAGACGATGCCGTACCTGCGTTCGCCGTACACTACATAGCGAACATATTGGAGAAGTATATTCGTGGAGGCGAGTTCTATTTAGAGGAGTACTATCATCAGGAGTACTTGAAGAACTTGGATATATGGGGTTTCGTAATTTCCTTCACAGTCCTGTTCAACTTATTGTCATCGAATAGTGCGACGCTCAATGCGAGCGAAAACAACTCGTTGGCTTCTCTCTGCAAGTTGTTTATACATGTGTTGGAACATGATAGCGATCCTATCGATGTAACATACATATCTACTCTAGTAGGTCAGATGCGAGACAACTATCGGACGCCCTCATAATTATCTTGTGGGGGTACAGTACGTATTAAACAGACGAACCATATCAATTAACCTGAACATATGCGATTAGAACTTGTTGTACTATTAATTACCGCTTTTTTTGCATACAATGCCTATCATGACGGAAAATACACGTCATTAATCTATAAGAACAAGAAGAACCTTCAGATCGCTGGGTATGTGTTCGCTGGTCTTTCTCTCTACCTAGTACTTCGAAAGGATCCTACTAAGGGTAAACAGTTGTTGTTGCACGCGAACAACACAATTAAGTATCTCCCTATAGAGAAGCATTCTGCTGATCTATTATCGCCCATAATTGATTTTACTGTGGGTGATAGTGCCAGTCGCAGCTTCATGGGTGCGCTCAATCCGACTCGTTCATCGGCGCCTAATATGGAACAGAAAATCCTCCAGTCAGGAAAAGTGGGTGGTGGGTATGGTGGTGCTGGGTACGATCGCAGCACCAAGACCAAGGCTACGAAGCGTTCTGTCAGTGAGACCAAGAAGAAATATGTCGCATCGATGCAAGACTGGCGCTGCGGTGACTGTCGCGATAAACTGAACGCCTGGTTCGAGGTGGATCACAAGGTCCGTCTAGAGTATGGTGGTGGAAATGATGTAGGTAACCTCATCGCCATGTGTAGGAATTGTCATGGCAAGAAGACAGCGTTTGAAAACATGTGAATCTCATAGTTATACATCTATCTATCTAGTAGCACGATTGGTGCCGTAACACAGTCCATTTATTGTCTCGGCACAATATATGGATACATCTCCCTCTTCAATGAATACCTCTACAGGAACGGACTCAATACTGAACAGTCCCATTGGGAAACTTAGTGATGGGACACCCTATGTCCTTTTCGGATCACTCGTGCTCGTTCTGACCATCATAATGATAATATTGGCATTCGCTAATCCAACATCCCTACTCAACAATAAATCAGTAGCATCTCCCGCCATAATCAAAGTGTTGGAGAATATTGGACTTGTGCTTATGTTTGTAACGATTACAACACTCGTGCTTCTACTTTACGTCCCATCAATGAAGACGATTCTCCAGCTCGTTGACAAGGTCAAAGGAGCTCTCCTACTATTCGTGTTCCTTTTCGGACTCATCGTGTTTTACCGCAACGTGTCCGCTTCGGCCATCATGTCGTATCGTATCCTCATTGTCCCAACTATTATGATGATGGCATGGAAACTGTTTTCTGGCGCGATGCAACCGTCGACCGAAGAGGAATATACTCCGAATCTTCAAATAGAGAAAATAAGACTAAGTCTGGTGTACGTAGCCTTTGTCACATTTGTTGTCATCATGTATTCTGTAGATTTCGGAGGTGTGTTGCGAGAATATATGGGACCAAGTCTTACTGCGACTATCACTTTGCTCGTGATGGGATTGGTGTACCTTCTAACACTACTGAGTTATCCGATAATCAAACCGAAGATAGGAGAGACGGGTACGGGTGGTCTATTGTCGGGTTTTACATCATTCGGAATTGGTCATACAGTGTTCTTTGTGGTGTCTATCCTACTCATGTTCACTGGAGTGTTTATAAACATGTCTGACTTCACCGACAATGACGGCGTTCTCAGTTTCAAGAATACCCGTGCATCGCAACTGTTCGGAGTATCAATTACACTGCTCATCTTGTGGGTCGGATTCTTCTCAGTGAGAATGTTCAGCGACGTAGAACGCATATTAGGCAAAGACGGGAATACTCAGATGCAAAAGATTACCTCTGTATTCCATACGATTCTGCTTACGCTCGGAGGACTCGGCTTTATATCTACCCTGATATACTGGTTTGTTTCAATGGCAAATTCCTTTAATAAGACGCATAGCGTTGTATCACTTCTACTGAACCTTGTGGTCATATTCGCCATCATGATATTTATGTTCAAGTATCTAGCCAACACGACCCACTTTCAGAAGTCTCCCTACTTTAGACTTGTCGTGAATTCCCTGTTCTATATCCCATGTCTAGTATATGACGTTACACGCAGCGGTCTCAGTATGTTAGGGATCGGTGTTCCATCATTGCGTGTCTTGGCTGGATCTACAGCAAGTGGTGCAGTCGGACTAGCAGGAAAGGTGGGTTCCATTGAGAAACCTTCGGGTGCGGATATGATAACATTGGTTGTCGTGTTGTTGGTCTATGCGTCCTACCTATTTATTATACCATACTCAATGAACAAGTTCGCTAAGCAAGGTGGTAACGTAATATTGCAGGAACCAGTGTCATTGGCGACAGTGAAGACGTTGGGAACATACACCAAACTAAATGGAATCGTTGACGAATCTGATATTCCTGTTATTAGTCAAGTGGGTGTATTCAACTACACATATGCAGTGTCGTTATGGGTGTACTTGGATAGTACGACTGCATCGGTTTCCGACAACTACTACACTGTAATGAATTATAATGAGATGCCTCATATCATGTGGAATCCCAAGAAGGGAACCATGATCTTCACTGTGAAGAATACGAAACCCGATCCAAGTACAAATCCAGATTCGGTTGGAGATGTAGCGAAGAACGGAAATACAGTCTTGCTCACTTTAGCATCGGTGGCTATGCAGAAATGGAATAACATAGTTGTGAACTACGTCAATGGTACTCTTGACATGTTCGTGAATGGTAAGTTGATTCAGTCATCGCGTGACATAGTGCCCGAGATGTCGTATGGAGACCTGACCATCGGGTCCCCGAAGCTGTCTGGCAAGGTGTGTAATGTAGTATATTTCAACCATGCTCTAGACATGAAGAACGTTCACTACCTATATTCTCTCGTAAAAGATTACAACCCCCCAATCTCCACAGACTCTTATTATGGTAATACAGAAACAGCTGTGTTTGTCAAGACTGTGACAGGAAACGACAAGACTCGTATTATCCCTATCAATATCAATATGGATGTGTGGGATGAAGTGAAACAGACTACGAATAAAGGAATAGATGAGATTACTCCATACAACACAGACAATAATTATCTATCACTGGCATGGTACTTTAAACAAAACGGGGACGAACACAATAGTGCGGCACCCGCAGATGGGCCCAATACGAAAAGGCCCCCCGATACAAAAGATCCTATTGTGGCGGGTGGACAACTACCCTCAACTGATCCAACACAAATACCACCGACCACAATCCAACCAGCTAAGAAGAAGAAGGTGTAGTAGATACAGAATCTTATACGGACTATTTATGTAATTGAATAGTCATTAGAACGTCGTCACAATAATTATATCCAAGTACTGTACAGTCAATATGAAAATCACCGAAGTGCTCATTATCGTCGTGATCATCATAATAGTGTATGTGTTGATTAAGTATGCAACTAGTGGCGCAACAAACCATACATCGTTGACGAGTGGGCTTCAGATGCAGGTTATTAAGGCGGCTGATCTCATGGACGGTGCTCAGTCTGCCCGTTCAAATTATTCCCTATCTATGTGGTTCTATGTTGATGACTGGAACTACAATTATGGTGTGAATAAACCTCTTGTTGTGAGATACAAAGCCGGAGAAGCTGGAACCGAAGAGCTTCTACCTGGACTCAAGGTTCTCACTCCTTGCCCGGCCATTGTCATGGGTGCCACAGACAACACTCTGGACATCTTCCAGACGGTTCTTCCTCCTAATAGCGGCGGGACAATGACTGGAACGGGTGCCACGACAATTAACGGCGAGACCATCAGCCGATGTCGTCTCACAAACATCCCTATTCAGAAATGGGTGAATCTTACCGTGTCTTTCTATGGACGTACTTGCGACGTGTATTTAGACGGAAAGCTGGTTCGTACCTGTGTCATGGACGGTATCCCCAAGGTGGACAAGGATGCCGACATGTATATCACTCCTAGTTTAGAAGCGAGCAAGGGATCTTTCAAGGGATGGACCAGTAGTTTCAGATACTACCATGTCGCAATGAACCCCCAACAGGCGTATGATATTTACGCCAAGGGATTTGGAGGGAGCTGGTTGTCCAGTCTATTAAGCACTGAGATGAAGATCACCTTCTCAAAGAACGGGAAAGTAGAGTCGGAGTATTCTGTATAGGCGAATCTCTAGTGGTATGCCATAATGGTTGAATATTTTATCATAAGGTACTGTACAAGTGTCAGTCCGTATGATGAGCGATAATGTAACTCCTACCAGCCCGGGTGGATTTGGACATTCAAACTCTATGGTCTCAAAGTTTGCATTTATTCTAGTTGTATTGTTAGTATTCGTAGTGGTGTTACAGATGGGTATGGGAGTTCTTACATGGTTCTTGGGACCCAATGGTTCTCCCAAGCTTATCAATGGGATGGTCCCTGGAAACGAGACGGTTATATTTAATCAGGATCCAAACTCTGACTCGTCCGTCCCTATCCTTCGTTCCGACAACCAGCGTGGTGGTATTGAGTTCACATGGAGTATCTGGATGTTCGTGAACAATGACAAAGAACACACTACGTATCGTCACGTCTTCTCCAAAGGCAACCCAGAACAGTATGCTAAAAAGTATGATGGCTTTAATAGTCCTGAGAAAACGGGTCTCATGTATCCCAACAACGCACCTGGTCTGTACTTGACACCTGGTAAGAACAGTCTTCTGTTGATCATGAATAGTTTTGACACCATAGATGAGGAGATTGAGATCGATAACATCCCGCTCAATAAGTGGTTCAATGTTGTGATCCGTGTGAAGAACAAGAGTCTGGACGTGTTCGTTAATGGACTCGTGACCAAGACAAAGCAACTTGTTACGCCCCCCAAGCAGAACAACGACAAGGTGTTCCTGCACCTCAATGACGGATTCAATGGATATTCCTCCAATTTGTGGTACTGGAACTACGCCATCGGAACCAACACAGTGAACAACATCGTACAGGCGGGTCCCAATACGACGCTCACTAGTAGCCCTCTCACAGACAAGGGTGCCGACTACCTAGCCAGTAGCTGGTACTTTGCTGGACAAGGCGATATGTTCAATCCTACAGGATACAGCAATTAGACTCCATCAACTTGAAAAGTATTCAGGATACATGCAAATGCAATCACATCACATCTATTTTTTATGGTGGTACAGTATGTCCACCCTAAAAAACACAACAACAACAGCAGCAACAACAACAGCAACAACAATAGATTTTCCTTCCACAATTCAAGGTATATTCGGCGGAGCGGTTTCGGTGGGATCCTCTAGAGTCGACCTGCA